>OGZI01000471.1_pt1 | contig 52607 bp, 50 predicted proteins | sample 1576711 | NCBI WGS metagenome assembly OGZI01 (sample SAMEA3541482, study PRJEB24748) | human gut metagenome | biome: human gut; feature: human-associated habitat; material: faeces | place: China | collected 2012
ACGCACCCTGGAATTCCATTGAGCGATTATATATTCATCCATGGCTTCCACGCTTTCAAATTTCCGATTATCCATGCGATTATTTAGCCCACCATGACCAAAATGCAAATCCGCAATGTAATATCTCATTATTATCACCTTCTCTATAGTAACTACATTTTAGCAATTATCTGTTTCGCATACCAATTTAGCCCTTTATGTGCCAATGCTTCATTTGACGAATCCCAATTTGTGGCAGCAACCGCAGCTTTTTTTTTACTTCGGCAATTGTTAGTTTTCCAAAGGAAAATTGCATTAAAGCTTTTGTTAGCTCACTTTCAATAGTGTATTTCTTTTTCTGCTTCATAGCTAAATGCCCCTTTCATTCCAAAATACGGTCCATTTCTCTCTGATCATGGCGAGTATAGACTTTTTCTGGACCATACGCACCTTTATGACGATACGAAGCTTGTCCATTCTTGATTTTTGTTTTCTTGCTGACACCACGAGTGATCATCCCATAATCATGTTTTGCAAGAATTCCTGGCTTCTCACCATTTACTGCCGCTTCTAACTTTTCAAAGTGTTTCCCAGAATGAACCCTTCCTGGTTCACCATGCCCACCAATCGCAACTGCCATTTCCTTACGCTGCTTAATTTTCACTTTTCGCTTCTGCCTTCTATATTCTCTCGTCCTCATTTTTTTTGCTTCCTGGCTAATAGTATGCCTTTTTCTGTTACTCGTCCCGCTCCTCTTCTCTGTTTTTCAATTCATCCCGCATATTTAAAATCAAATTGTTTAAGTTCTCATCATCACAATCTAAATCCAGAGCAACGCCGATATGTCCCTCGATAACGCCATCTTCATAAGCTCTGTACATAAAAGCTCAAGTATACTCCTTTTTTTTCAAATTCTTCTGGAGTAGTCTTATAATGTTGTTGAAAAAGCTCTGGCACACGAGTCTTAGCTTTTTCAACCAAAGCTCTTAGTTTCTCTTCATTTTCGTCTGTTACAGTCAGCAATTTTTCATTTTTCGTCATAATTATTTTTCCTTCTACCTTTGGCAATTTCTGTTTTTTCTACTCTGTCAGCGATATCGCAGGCTTCATCCAATGGCATATCCGTACATGCTGCACCTATCTGAATATCATCCATTCCATATTGCTTTAAAAGCTTCTCTGCTATTTTAGCTTTTTGTTCTTGAAGTTGTTTCTGAATACTGGCTTTATCCGCTAAAATATCAACTGCTTTCTGAGCATCATCATCTGTAAGCCCATATGTAGTAATTCCACCTGATGCCATGTGCATAGTACACACAACAAAATCTTCCAGCTAGTTCCAAAGCCAAAATTCATCATCCAGAATAACAAACCGTTTTACATTAGCCCGGCCTGCAAGCCATGTACGAATCTCATATGGACGCGCATTTGCTCCATTGATATAGGATAAAGGCGTTATATCAGCAATTTCTAAACCATATTTCTTTAATAATATAATAAGACGATCCACATCCTTGTCATAATAATCCGACTCAGAATTTATATGACGTGCATATTCATAACGCCAGGAAGAAGACAAAACAATGGACGCTCCTGTTTTCCTGGCAATATGAGCCAATCTCTTTACCATATCTTCCGCAATGATTGGTTCTGTCGAACGATTGCTATTTAAAACCCCATCAATATCAAGAAAGATCACTTTTTCAGGGCCAGTACTAATCAGTTTTTCCATTACAATCCCTCTGATTCAATCATTTTCTGGTATCGTGCTTCCAGTTCTTCATCTGAAAGTTCCTTTCTCTGAAAGACTGGTTTATACTCCCGCAGTTCCTGATCAGACGGTACAAAGTTTAAAAATTCTTTCTCTGTAAGATTGAAACTCTCTATAATATAATCATCGTCAATTCCCTGAGAAACTAATTCCAATACTGCATACTTGTCTGGATCCTTTGCCCATTCTTTTACACAGGATAAATCTATACCATATCCTCTGGATTTTTTATCGTTATCAATGTCCTTATTTTTAAGGCAGTTACAAAGACTTTCCACTTGTCCAACCAAGCTTCCCTCAGCATAGCCTTCCTTAATGGTTAACTTCCACTGGCATTTATCTGCGATTTCTTCAATTTCCGCTCTGGAAAGGCCAGTATAATACTCCATATCAGCATACGTTGGACCACCAAGCAGTGATTTGGCATTTCTCCACAGAATCCGTTCCGTAATCTGTTCTTTCTGTTTTTGAAGTTCTTCCTTCAGGTATGCCTGAATTTCTGGATCATTTTTATCGATCATCGTCTTTACCTCCTTAAAATAGCCGTACATCATGAAAAAGAAATTCCATCTTATCAATGCGTTTATTAATATGCCAGTGTCCGCAATACCACTTCTTATAATCCAGTTTATCTTCTATCAGATCCAGCCACTCTTCTGTTATTGTATCTATTGTGCTCTGATCAATTCCATGGATCATTGCTTCAAGCGGACGATATTTATAGGGGCAGGTATGAGAAAAGACGGCATCTACTTTCCAATTTACTCTGTCAAGCTGTTCTTCTGCAAATTTCTTAATTTCAGCAGATGACTGTTCATTTGGAAACCACTGATAATCATGAGCAAGCCTGTAATACTTATCTACGGAATATGCACCGCCAAGTACAATTACTTTCTTGCCATCCAGATCATAAATTTCGCCATCTTTTGCGAAGATCAGATTGGGAAATTCCGGTTGCCACCAGACTTTTCCACCATGCCAGTTTATGAGTTCATAACATCCTGCATCTTCCGGCCGCATCTCATGATTTCCATGAATACAGAAAATCTCTGACCCAAGTACATTGGCTTTCTTTTTCCTTTTATGATCTTTCCAGCCACCAAAATAATTCAAGGCCACATCGCCAAGGATAACGATGATATCACTTTTCTTTAACTCCATTGCACAACCCCACTGCTGCAACTCAAAAAAATCACCATGCACATCACCTGTAATATAAATGCTCATATCTTATCACCCCTTCTCTTATTCATTATACGTCAGGTAAAGCAAAACCTCATTCAACTGCCGGTTGAATTATGAATTTATGGCAACATCTTTATTTTGTATATAAATACGAAAAGAGGCTGCATTGTTTTAAAGCAACCTCCCTTTGATCAGTTTTATAATCATTTATTCTGTTTATATTGTTTATTTCGTCAAACTTGAATCTACCTATTTCTTTTTCGACTTAGGAACTGGCAATTCCGCGTACATTGCATTAAAAAGCCCAGCCAGAAATTCTTTGCTGTCAACCTCTTCTACCAACAGCATTTCTTTTGCTCCATCATATGGTAATTCATAAGTTACTGTTGGCATGTAAGAAATTGCAGATTTTATGGGTTTTACAAGTAATCTGTCATCATATATGCCTCCGATAATTTTGCTCCGATAATATATGATGTATTCTCCCATCATAGCACGATAATTAATCTCTTCTAAATCCGATAACTGTTCTAATACAAATTGTAAATATTCTTGACTTGATGCCATAAGTTTATCCCTTCAACTACCAACTTTGAAAGGCAGATTTCTTTATTACAATTTTATCTATACATTCCCGTCAATCCATTCCCGAACTGTATCAACATTGATTTTAACTGCTTGTGCAATCTTATCAACAGATAAGCCCATTTCAGCAAGGGAAAGGGCGGTTTCTTTAGCTTTCTTCAGTTCGCCTTTTTCAATGCCAAGCTTTTCGCCCTTCGCAATACCAAGTTTTTCACCGTTTTCAATTCCTTCACTATAAATCTGTTCCATTTCACGGCACATGAATTCCACCCCTTTCTGTGTTTCTTTTAATTCGTATACTCTATCAGCTAAAATCTTACTATGCATATCTCCTGCATTCTTACAATGCAGATCATGCATCAGTCGTCCTAATTCAGTGTCGTCCTGTTTCTTAGAATTTACATAAATAATATGGGTCTCATCCTTAAAATTCTCACTGACTTCTTCAATCGTTCTATGTATATGATAAATTGGAAGTCCATAACCCAGTGCGTCATCTCTGGTAATAAAAATAACATAGCTTTCAGGGAGCTCATCAAAATCCTGCCCCGGATTCAATGTATTCATATCCATTAAGCCGCTATGATATCTCGCCCGCTTTGGAGATGCACCTTCATTATCCTGCTGGATTTCCACATCCATCTGTTTTCCATCAGCATCTCTGACAACACAATCCAATATAGCTGAACGTCCCTGTAAGTTTTTATAATCTTTCTGCAAAACCTGATCGATGATCCGCAGATTCTTTTTTCCCATGATCACCTGCAAAACATATTCTGTGCATTCCCGCTTTTTGAATACATTCCGCATAAACACATCGCTCATGATAGTGAGGTCTTTTAAGATACTCTTATATCTTTTATAGCGGGCTTCCAACGCTTCTGTTTTCACAATTTCTTCTTTCGTCACTATAACCTCCATTCTTCGTCGATGTCAAGCTGGATTTAAAAATGCATCCTATCCCAATTTCATCTTATCATCAAAATCCATTTTTCTCAAGGTTAGATAATTTAATGTTTGAAAATAATTTCACATTATGTTACTATACACGGGTAGTTCATTTTCATTGTGGAAAGTGACGAAAATCATTTTTCTTTTTCATCAAAACTATTTTAGCCGGAAGAAATTCTGCGGATATCGCTTCCGGCTACATGTTTTATTGCTTAAGTTATCAACAGTATCTATAAATTCTCTTTTGAGGCGTGTTGAATTCATCGATTTTTGTGGATGGTTTCTCCACGCCAGCTTCTTATCTGACCATTTTTTTAGAGTTATTCACATGAAAAAATGACGAATGATCATCTCCTGCAAATTCGCATAAATTCAGATCTTCTGCTATAATCATTCCATGAAAAGAGGGATGAGCATGAATGACATGTCTGTAAAAATCGAGCAGTTACTGAAACTTCAAAAGGGTGTCTGCGAACAGTACGAAAAAGAAAATAAAGAACTTTTAAAAACAATTAAAGCCCAGGAAGAACAGATCCGTCTTCTGAAACAGTTGATTGAAAACCAGGATAAAATCATTAAAGCATTGGAGCAATCATAATGGGAAAGCCGTTTGAATATATTGGAGCGTTGCAGTGTGAAAACCGAATATTGAGAAAAAAAGTAGCCGATCATGAGTCAGGAGAACGATTCCAACAGATTCAAATGGAACATCAAAAAGTACTTGATGAGTACCGCCGACAGATAAAACGTCTGAAACAAACGATTGAAAATCTTCGCAAAGATGTAAGAAAAGCCTGGAAATGGTGCGAAGAGGCATATGAAGATGCACTTAAGGAACTGAATGCACAGATGAAAGATCTGGAGCATGCATTAAAAAAGGCTAAAAGAATGCGCTTTGCCGCAGAACAACGCCGTGATCAGGCATTGTCTGAGGTCGCTGGACTGCGCCGTGAAAACAGTGAGCTAAAGGATCAGCTGGAAAAAACAGAGGGACAGAATAAGAAACTTCTGGCACAGTTGAACCGTGATTATGAAAATTCCTCCATTCCGTCATCACAATCAAGAAACCGTCGAAAAATATCCAACAATCGTGAACGCACTGGAAGAAAACCCGGAGCGCAGCCAGGGCACGCCCATCATGGAAGGAAAAAGCAGGAAGCAACTCAGACTGTACATCTGCCTGCGCCCAAAATTGTGGCAGAGGATCCGGATTTCAAAAAAACAAAGAAGATCATAACCAAACAGCTTGTTTCCATTGAAATGATTCTTCATGTAACGGAATATCAGGCAGATGTATATCGTAACTCCAAGACGGGAGAAAAAGTCCATGCAGCTTTTCCCGCAGGAGTGGTTGATGATGTGAACTATGATGGCAGCATCAAGTCACTTTTATTTCTGTTAAATACAGACTGTGCAGTTTCCATTGATAAAAGCCAGCGCTTTCTCTCTGATTTGACAGGTGGAAAGCTGAAAATTTCCAGAGGAATGATCAATAAACTCTGCCGTGAGTTTTCTTCCAAAACAGAAACAGAACGGAAAAAAATCTTTGCAGACCTGCTGTCCTGCCCGGTTCTGCATACAGACTGTACAAATGCCCGCGTAAACGGAGAAAGCGCCTATGTATTTGTCTGCGCATCTTCAGATGAGGAAAAGGTACTTTACTTTGCCCGTGAGAAAAAGGGGCATGAAGGCGTAAAGGGAACTGTAACAGAAGATTTCCGGGGGATTCTGGTACACGATCATGAAATTACTTTTTACCGTTATGGAAGCGCTCATCAGGAATGCCTTGCGCATGTAGAACGGTATCTGAAAGACAGCATGGAAAATGAGTCATCCCTTACCTGGAACCGGCGAATGAGAGAACTGCTCCAACGAATGATACATTACCGGAAAGAACATACCGGTGAAGCATCGTTAGACGCTCAAACAGTAGCTGGCTTTGAGACAGAGTATCAGGAAATCCTGGACAAAGCCAAAGAAGAATACAAACGTAATGAGCCAAGCCCGTATTACCGCGAAGGCTACAACTTATATCGCCGGATGCAGGAATATAAAACAGAGCATCTTCTTTTCCTGCATGACATGAGGGTGCCAACCACAAACAATACCGCAGAACGCTGTTTGAGAGATTATAAACGAAAACAGACTTTTGCAATGACATTTCGAAGCCTTGAAAGTATCGAAGAATTATGTCATAGCAAGGGTGTGCTGCTTGAAGTACGAAAAAACAACCCCAACATTTATACCGCTGTCATGGAAATCTTTAACAGAAGATATGGAGCCTGATTTGTGCATCAGACTCCCTTATTTTAATTGACCGAGTGGTTGTACACAAGTCTGCCCGTGTATAGTAACATTTCTCCAACTTCGTTAAACACTGGCAAAGCAAATCTTGACTCATAACGATACCAACCATACATTGCATCTATAGTATGTTTTTCTTTATAATTTTCAGTAAATTTCTTTCCAGCTGCAATTTCAATCAATTCTGGTAATCCCTGTGCGGCATTAGCTTTTGCCTTCGCATTTGCTCCTTTTAAAATATGTGTATAATTTGAATGAGTATACTCGTCTGGTAAATCTGTTCCAATATAAACTGTATCATTGCTATCATCAATTGTGTAGATATCTCCTACATATTGCTTTAGATATTTTTCAACATCATCCCAATTTACAGATCTTTTCCCTTTAAATATGATGTCATGAATAAATACCGTTTTCTTTCCATCTATATCCTCTATTACATTTACTTTTCTTTTTATGTTTACCACCTTCTGCTTTTTCAAATTATACGCATTGCGTTATGTCGGAAGCAAAAAATAAAATATTACATCACAACTAGTAATAAACAGTCATTAGTAAAATTATTCTATTTACCTGTTCTTTCGATTCGACATTCTACCTCTGCTCTATACTTTAATAACCGTAACAGATAATCCGGAAGTTCTCTTTTCTCTGCTTCCCAATCCTGAACTGTACGATACGGAATACCATAGTAATCGCTGAACTCACGTCTGTTCATTCCCATTTTTTCTCTTAACTCTTTTACTTCTTTCCCTCTACTCATGATTTAACTCTCCTGCTCAAATAACGCATTGCGTTACTTAATAGTACCCGATATATGCTATGTTGTCAATCCACTATCCCCATCTCTCATCATATTTTTGCCCATATATTTTATAAAAATGAAGTAAACGCACCATAATCGGTACTGATTAATAATACTCCGGCAGCTTATCCGACCATGGCAGCAATTCCTCACAGAAACTCACATCATGATCGTCCATCTATATCATATCCTAAGTGCTTTGCCTGGAAGTGAACTTTCTTTGTTTGCTCATTCATAGCCGGGCAGAAACCATCTATCAGCAATGATAAAAGAAACATTGCCTGAATTTGTTGTTCAAAATTTACTCCTCCACCTCCGGTGGAAAACGCATTGCTGATTTTACTAATTGAATTTTTTGCCATAGAATACTTTCCTTGTTAATCTTTACTTTTGTATATTTTTTACATCTATAGGCTGTTAATTATAAAATGCGATCACTCAGCAGGCGTCATATCTCCTGCAATCTCCTTCGCAACCGCCACATCCGCCGGCAGCCACTCCACATCCGTAAGCTCCTCCCTGGTCAGCCATCTGGCAGCCTCATGCTCCTTCAGCACCAGATCCCCTTTCACAATCTCACACCAGAAGCAATCCATCGAAAGATGAAATCCCGGATAATCATACTCCACCGTCTCGATCCACTCGCCAACCGCAACTTCCGTATCCAGTTCTTCCATGATCTCACGCTTCAACGCTTCCTGCGGTGTCTCCCCGGCTTCGATCTTACCGCCCGGGAATTCCCATCCGCCTTTGAACTCACCATATCCGCGCTGCGTTGCGAATATCATCGTTCTTCCGTCTTCCTTTACTGCTTTTATCACTGCTGCCACAACTCTTATCGTCTTCATCTTACCTTTTATCTCCCGTCAAAAATCTTCCTGTAACAATCTCTATTCATTCACAATATACTGATAAATATCCTCTCTCACCGGAGTCTCCAGCTCCCATTCGATCTCCACCGCCGTCTTATCCGTATTCGGCATCACGAACTGCTTCGCATTCCCGGTCGCGATCACACGCCCCAGATAATAGAATTCCTTGGATATCTTATCATCCTTATTCTTTCTCACAAACAGCTGCACATCTATGCCACGTTCTGTTGCGTTTAGGAAATTCTGCACATCTTCTGAGTCCATACTTCTTCCGCTTTTGGAAATCGCGATCAGCCGGTTCTCTGCTACAAAATGATCTTCGTATTTCGTGGTATCGCTGATATTGTCCTGCTTATCGTAGTTAATGAATATCGGAAATGTCTTAGTCTTTTTATCATATTTGTAACCGCCGATGTTCAGCGGCACTTCATTTCTCTCCCAGTTCAGCAGACGGCAGGCATCCTCATATGTATATTTCTGATACAATACCAGATTCGTATCCTGATACTGGTAACTGTAATTGACCTTATATCTCGAGATTCCGAAGTCCACCAGTTCCTCCAGAATCGCACAGAATTCCGGATTCTGTAACATTTTCCCATACACATCAGAAATGCCATAATCATCCTGTTCTTTCTTCAGAAATACACACTGTGCGTAAGTCTTCTTTGCTGCGCTCGTCGGAAATTCATTGGTCATCATATTGACCACATTTTCCATGCAGTGCTCGTCCATCTCACAATGATATTTCTCGGATAAATGCTTCTGCAGACGCCCAATGATTCCATGGCGATACTGCAACGTACGTTTCAACAATTCCAGCTCATGAATCCGCTTGCCACTTGCCAGCTTTTTGGAAATGAATTCGATTGCTTTTTCTTCGTCTTCTGACAGTCGAATGGTATATTCCTTTTCATATTTCACAAGGAATTTGTAATACGAACCCAGGCTGTTATTATCGAAAATCCGCAGCACATCCATTTCCCCATACTTATCGAAATCCGCAAGCGCCGGAATATGCCCCAGCTTATTCTTCAGATTCGTATAATTCTCCCGAATTAATTTGATATCGCTGAAGTTCGCATTATCAATTGCCTGGAAAATCCGCTTTCTGGAAATCTCATCGAAGTGAATCGTGCTCGCCCCCGGAATCACTCTGCCGCCTTCCGTGACATAACGGCGGATATTGTCCTTGTTATAACTGCGGTCGCCGGACAGCGCAATCGGAATCATAAAGTTATTCCGATAATTTCCGATGAAATCCAGTACAACGACATATTCTTTGTTCTCGGCTTTTCGAAGTCCACGACCAAGCTGCTGGATGAACACGATCGGCGACTCTGTCGGACGTAGCATGATGACCTGATTGATCTCCGGCACGTCCACACCCTCGGAAAATATGTCTACGGAAATAATGTAGTCCAGGGCATCTTCGGATTCTTCTCCTGCCAGCCGTTCGATCACTGCTGCCCTTGTTTCTTCCGAATCACTACCGCTCAGCACCAGCGTCCGCCAGCCCTTGGCATTGAATTTCTTCGACAATTCCTTCGCCTCATCAATCCGGCTACAGAAGATTAATCCCTTCACGCGGTCGCCACTGTATCCGAAATATTCCGCCTGTTTCATGACATTTTCCACACGCTCTTCGGATGTCAGATAGCGGAAGTTCTCCACCTTTTCTTCGGATGATTTCCCCGCATCTGCAATAATATCCAGATCCGTGATTCCAAAATAATGGAACGGACACAACAGATCCTCCTCCATCGCATCCTGCAGACGGATCTCGTATGCGATCTGATGATTGAAGATTTCGTAAATGTTCCTGCCTTCCAGATTGTCGTCTCGTTTATCCGGCGTTGCGGTCATACCAAGCCACAGCTTTGGTTCAAAATAGTCCAGGACTTTTTTGTAGCTGTTGGCGGCGCTGTGGTGAGCTTCGTTAATATATTTCAAAATGAACTAAGAAATTTTTAACATCTTTATATCATTATTTACACATTATTTTCCTGTATTTTTTCAATAATTTCTTTCAAACGTCCTACATTTTTAAAGAGATATGCTGGATAAGCATCTGGAAAATATTGTTCTATTATCTCATATACTTTATCCCAATATTTTTCACAAATAGGATTAACTATACTTCTTAATTCTTCTTGATCCAGATATTGATCATCAAAATTATCCATATTTTTTATCTCTCTCAATGCTAAATGTAGTAAAAATCTATTTCCATGAATCAATACTAATTTTTTTCTTCCTGTTACATTTGACTCATTTTCTTTGATATAGGATTCAACAGCTCGCAGAACTAATACCCCATTATACATCGTAAAACTGTTAGTTGATCCATTAAACAATTTTTTATAAGGTGTTTTATCGATATTTTCTGTTAATGCACCTACATTTCCTTTTACTAATGCAATAATTGATATTTCATCTAACAAACATGCCTGTGATACTATTGTTTCATCCAGTACGATTTGATGTTCAGGGTCTTCAATTTGTGACCCATCTTTATATAAATATTGAATTCCTCCAAGACTTAACTCCATCCGCAATCTTTCTTGTTCTGGATCTAATGATGCAAAATCTTTTCCCTCAATTCTATTCTGTGTATTAGAAAGTTTTGTTATTTGTATAGCCTGATCTTCTTGAACTTCTTGATTTTCCCCAGATGCACCGAGATCTATCATTTGAATTAACACCTTAGCATTTGAAACCAATTCCGGATTCTCACAAAATACCCCACCTATTGTACCTGTTGTTTGTGCCCCATTAACTAAAGACACCCCTTCTAATTTGAACAATCCTGTTTTTCGCTCATTACTATATACAATTTTTCTTATTATTTTGCGACATAATATTTTAATTCCGTTATTATAATAAAAAAACTTTTCCGGTTCCGTTTTTAAAACAGTTTTTATCCCTTGATTAACCTCTGTACTTCCTTTATAATATCTTATATTTTTATCAAAAAGTTGATTTCCATGTTCTTTATACCATTCTCCTATCATGCAAGCAGAAATAGTTCCATAATATGCTTTTATCGGAGCGTCAATTTCTCCCCAGTTGTTCAACAAAACATCATCTAAAATAATATTATTTTGATTTTGCCCATTTGCTAAATATTCATATATATTTTGTAGTTGTATTTCTGAAAAAACAAGTAGTTCATCTGATTCACCTCCATTAACATGTTTCAAAAGTTCTTTAACTGGACGCAATGCATAATCTGATACTTTTTGATTTCCAGTATGACAAAAAATCATCTCTATTTGATAGTTCATATTTCTTATAGCATCTTCAATATCCATTTTTTTTGCGTATAACTTATTATTACATCCTTCAAACTCACAATTAATCACTCTCTTTATTCCTTCAACAAATGTATTCATTTCATCTTGAGAAATACCTCCCGTTCCCTCTTTTCTCCACTTACTTTGGACAAAAAAAAGCTTCTTCTGAGTAATATCATTATATACTGCATCAATTCCCATATCATGATAACCATCTGTAATACATTTTCCAGCAACATCTTCTGAAATACCGCAACGCATAATGATAGCTTGTGCAGCTATTGCTCTTGTATAAAATTGATCTGGGAATTCACTTTCACTCTCCACATCAGTAAGATCAATTTTATTCTTATACATTTCCTCTAATTTAGATTTTATTCTTACTACTTTTAAATTTACATTCATTAATATCCTCTCCCTGTATTCTATTTTTATCATTCTTCACCGTATATTTTCTACCAAACAATACCAACTATTCCAATTGCAATAGTAAATGAATTACTACACTGAAAACACTAGCAAACTTTTTTATTTGAAACCTCATTATGCTATCCTCTATAATTCCTGCATATAGCTAGTTTTTAAAAATGTCTAACAACTTTTCATTTATTTCACCGATATTCTGTAATATAATATTCTCCCTCTACAAAATCGCCCTTATACTCCAATAGACCTGTCCAATCTGTATATTTTTTAATCATAAGTGATTCGTCATGTATCTCTTTAGATGCATTCACAAACCATACTAAATGAAAATTTTTAATACTCAGAAATTCATCTAAGGCATCTTTTCGAATAATCAACCCGGCCTTTTGCTTTGTCAACGCGGTATCAAAAGCTATAAGCTCTCCTGCCTCATTACAGTAATACCCATCGTATTTCTTTTGACTCAATCCCAAAACTTTTATAATTTCTGCACATGGATGAGAAGCTGAAATAGTTTCTTCTTTAGATGCATCAAATTCTTCTTCCCATATTAAATCTTGACAGGAATTCAATACTCTTCCCAGCTCTACTGTCACAGGTTCTTCTCTTGTATATTGTTTACTAACCATAGGAATACTAATTTTATCATCTAATGCTGTCCCCAGCTCATCCCACTTCTTATCCTCATCAAATTCGCCTAAATACTTTTTTTGTAATATCTCCGCATAAGAAAATTGAGGTTCTTCAACTTTTTCAATTATCGATTTCATTTCGCCTGTTTCCACTTTAATGTTTTCCCATTGCGATTCTTCTATCGATTTACTGCCACTTGACCATGGATATTCTCTATTGTATATCGTATATGTTTCAGGAATCCAGCTAATATCAGAATTAATAAGGTTTACTTTTTTATCTGCATATTTTTTTAATGTAACCAATTGTTCATCTGTAACAAAATATCCATATAACCAATTCCAAATTAATAACTTATTATATGCCAAATCCCCTTTCCCTGTATCAGCATATTTTGACAAAGCAACCCATTGAATTCCTCCCTCATCCGTTAATAGCAAATCTTCTTTCTGGTTTTCATAAAATGTCGGAACAGTGTTAATCCATATTTCCTCATCAAATGATGGATCCTCTTTAGCACATTTAATTTCTTGTATTTCGTTCATTATATGTTCTTTAACTTCTACCAAAAGTGGTGCATCTTCACATACTAAATTATGTTCATTCAATGTTGGGTCAAAATCTCTTACATACGGATTCCAAGGTCCTTCATACGATACATCCTCTTCCATTGATCCCACTCTCTTCATAACACAATAATCTGAAACTCGAGCTAATATATTATACATAGAAATCCATTGATATTTTTTCCCAATTCTTTCCGTTTTTAATACATAATGCCTATCATATGTTAAGCGAAGCGTAGATGTATCATAATCATCAAACAATTCGCCACTATATCCCAACTCATTAATAATATAATACATCGCATAATTAAATATTTTATAATCGTCCACTTCAAAATCTCGTAATGCACTCTGGAAAACATATCTTCCAAAATCTCCATACATTCCAATTCCTTCAAATCTCATAGAATGCTGAATCCATGATAATCCTTTTTCATAAGTTTTATCTGAATATTTTTCATCTTTTATATCTGGAATAGGAATTGATTTATATGGTGGCTTTATTTTTTCCAAGTCATACTCTTGAACTTCATCTGGATACTCCATCAAATATTGTTCAATTATAAGTCTTGCATAATCACGTAGTAAAATATCCGGAAACACAATATCCTTATAAAAAATATTTTCAAATATAAAATATACTAACGATTTAAATATTTCTTTATTTTCAAAATTACGTTTTGTACAGGCTCCAAATGCAATTCCATAAAGTCTTTGAATCACATATGGATCATTTACATCAGAAAATAACTTCAAAAGATATTCTACATATTCAAAATTTTCTTTTAAAATTTCAATCATAGCCTTTGATACTGTATCACGAAGCCATCGATTCGAAGATGTAAGTATCCAAGAAAAAAATACCAGTAAAAGTCGAATCTGTTCTTTATTTACCCCCTCTAGCACATCTCCTTTATTGTACAGCTGAATCAATTGAATAAGACGCTCTTCATCCGATGTTTTTCCATTAATAAAAGTTGTCCACACATAATCTCTATTCGCAAGTGAATATCCTTTTAGCGTATTATGTAACGCATCTGCATTCAACAAATGCCCTGTTTTTACTGAATTATTTATAAACTGATCCCATAAAACAGAATATTCCAACGAATAATTCTCACAAAGTTTACGTAATTCTGAAACAGATGCACAAATTTTATTTCTCCATTCAAAAGATTCAATATATACTCTAAATAAATCTTCTCTATCCAGGTTGTTATTTATTTCTTGTATAATATCTATACATTCTTTTCCAAATTTTTCAGCATATAGTGCGCAAACATGTGTAAAAAGATCGGCACTTCCCCAGTTTTTGAATTCTCCATCGACAATTTCTAATACCTTTTCACATATAAATTTTCTAATCTCTTCCTCTGTTTGATACATTGAAAGAATTGTCTTTGCAGAAAAATAATCATTCATCTGATCAAATGTAAAATAGATATAATTTTTTCCATTCCTTTCATAATCCTGTAGAATGTTTTCTTGTATTAATTTTGTAATAAAAGGTCTCGGTGCTAACCCCAATGTACTCCAAATTGACATTCTCTCTAGTTCGCTTTTTTCAAAATGACGCTTTCCTGTAAAAAGGGTCTGCTTTGATATAGCTTCTATTACCGGAAGAACTATATTATATGATGGATCATAGTCTGCTTTTTCTATAACCTTGGTAAATTTTTCATTTGCCTTTTCTAAAAGGCGTTCATACAATATTGGTAAATCTACCTCATCTCCTTGATATGTTTTACAATACAATGTCAAAAATAAGGGATTATAAATATTTCTAGAAAACATATGTACCGGAGCAAACGGTATGCCATAATGTCCCAAAAACTTTCTGACAGCTTCGAATGAATTTCCCACAAAACCAGTATGTTCTATCTTTACAACGTTATTCCATTTTAAAAATTGTTCTGGAAGAAGCACTTTTTCATATTCACTTCTAAATGATATGGCTAAACGTACATACTTCTTACAACATATCTTATTGTATAATCTAGGCAAAACAAATTTCCATAATTGCGGTTTCCAGCTCTCATTTAATGCATCAATAAAAATTGGTACTATTTTTCCATTTGTTTCTCCCAGCACTTCTAAAATATCAACAAGATTTTCGAAATTAAAATCCAATCTCAAATTACTTTTTAACTGTTCAAATATATTATTATCAGAAAGACAATCGCCTCCAATGATTAATAGTGCATTTTCGCCTGCTTTTAGCATCAAATTTGCCTCATTTGCAAACAAGTGCGTTTTTCCTATACCTGATTTACCTTCAACTATTAAAATACTATTATTAAGCAACTTTTTCTCGGATTCTGATAATTCTAATTGATAAAATAATTTCTTAAGTTTTTCCAATTTACTTAAATCTTCGTTTAATCTATATGCCTCCTTTTTATCATTATCTTTTACTTGCTCATATTTCGCTTTTTTTGTTTTAATTTTTTCATTTATTTCTGCGATATCATCTTCAAATGTTTTTAAAATGGTGTTTTGCCAAGTTTCAACATCATGTATGCATTCCTGTTTTACGTCTGGTATTTTATCCATAAATTCAGAAAATTTATGTGCATATGCATAAAAATCTTCAAGCTCCAGTTTTAACTGAGCTATTTTTTTCACAAGTTTCCTTTTTCTATTATTAAAATAATCTATTGCATTATGATTTTGTAAAAAAATAGATAGATTTCTTTCTGCCACTGTATCTACATTAAAATCAGCATTAAATCGTTCACCTAAAACATCAACCACTCGATCCGCTTCATTCACAAGCCATTCATGTGAAATACCATGATCATCAAAATAATACTTCCCTAAAGCCGGATATTTTCTAACAAGATCAAGTATCGTTGTATCTGTTATTAGTTGTATTTCGATTCCCGCATCATTTAATAAATTTTCTATTTCCTTAAAGCTGTCACGAGTAGTTGTAACAGATTTATTGCAAAACAAATAAATAACATCCAATTTCCCTTTATAATGTTTAACTGCCTTTTCCGCCGACTCTTTGATCTGACTATAGCCAACCTCATTAGCAAAAAACTTAGCTTGATATCCAATATATTTATCAGTTTCTTCATTTAATATAGGTTCTGATTCGATTCCAGGATTGTTTGGATTACTGTGAACATATTTGTGTATTTTATTTTTGGAAAGAAATTCATATGTAAATAGTTGTCTACATAAATCTTCAAATTTATATCTGACTCCACGTGCATCATTATTTACTGTAATAAATTGTTCCCATGTAATTTGTCCTGTTGCCATAGTCTCACCTTCTTTCTATCTCTAATTTTCCCATTTCCTTTCAAATAGTTCTTAACATCTTATACTTATATAAGATGCTTTTCAATATTTATTAAAATTTCATTTTGTCAACCAACTCATATACATCATAATTCATTTTTGTTCATAGATGTCTATCATTCACCCTTCCTCCAGTAAATCTAAAATATATGTATTTTTTCATAGATTTTTTCACATGAGTCACCTATAACCATTCGACTGTTTCTACTCCTATCTCAATCTCAATGTATTTTCTACCTCTATAAAGGAAAAATAAATTTCGTTCTCAAAAAAATAATAGTTTTTTGCATTTTTTGAGTATTTCACAAAAAATTTTTAGACTGGACAAACTTGTGAATATTCTAAATTATATTTTCTAAGTTTTTATACTCCATCATATTGTATTCTCTATGAAGTTTACTATCGTTTCAACATCGTTGTTACTTCCCAAGATAATCTCATAATATCTTACGCCATCTGCCTTTAGTAATAAATAATTATTTTTAGTACTTTCCATATTTTTTATAATAGTTGTTTTTCCAGGAAACACAAATCCACATCTCTTTACTCCCGTTAGTAAAACATATGACAATAATTGATGGCTATCCTCTCTGACGGGTTTATCATCCGGTTTATATTTAGCATCTATTACCATGACTGGTTTTTTAGAATCTTTTCTACAAATAATCACATCTGGAATACAATACTGCATTAAATGAATTCCTTTTTCTGCATTAGATCCTCGATTCACATCTGCCTGTAAATATATTCTTTCAGAATATTTATCTAACATGTATTCATTAGAATTCAAAGATTTTTTAAGGATTGTCCTAACGTAGAATTCAAATAATGTTTCCATATTAATGACAAACGGTATCGTATATGTTTTTTTATTAGATGTAGATAAACTTTCACTATATGAATTACTTTGACACCCCAAAATCGCTCTTGCTTGCTGTAGTACTGGTTTATAATACGAATAGAGTCCTGTTACTGAAGCCTCAGAAAAATCAGACATAGTTATTTTTTTGTTCTTAACATGCCTAAGTGTATTAAGACAATACATTGACTTTTCATTCATTTTTGGTATATCTAATGATTTATTTAAAAGTATTTTTTTGCATTTTAACAAGCATGCTTTTACAATTCTGTTTTCTATATTATCTTCCGTGAAATCCAGATATTTACAATAAAATTTATCACTTCTTCCCCGCGCCGTATTATACTTTACATTCTTCGTAATATCTATTTTCCCTCTTAATTTTGCAGTATAATTTTCACTTTTATAAACTATAGATTTTTTTAATCCTTTTTTGCAAAGTGAAAAACACGAATTTATATAACTAATTGCATAAAGTAACTCCTCTTTTGAATTAGCTTCTCGAGGTAATGCTATCAATGGTTGATCATGAAAAATCTGATATAAATATTTGTTTTGTCGATGTAATTCTTCCATATAATCATCATATTCATCATCTTCCATAACTTTTTCAAGCATTCTCCATGGACTAAGTCCATATCTTGAAGTCACTACAAGAATATGCTCTTCCCCATTTTCAAAAATCGGATTTCCGTTTATATCAAACAAATGTCCCACTCCAACCAATCCACTTGACCAAAGTTTCCCATTATATTCGTGAATTCCAAAATTTTGATTAGGATTTAATAGATTTATCTTTCCCCAAAAGCCTTCATTTTCATCAATCGGAGACCAATCATTGATAGAATGCGGAATAACCTTATTCGCCATAGTTTTCCTCCCTTTTTAAATTAGTAAGAAAACTCTTTTCTTAAATCATCTATGAATTTTCCTACATATTCATTATCAATTATTGAATTTGATTTGTTTAAATTTCCAAATTCTTTAACATAAAGCATTATATTCTCGCCAAGCATACTAATCTTTTCTTCATCTGTTTGTGCCAAATGAATATCAAATACTGTGTGCTCTTTTGAAATAAGATTTTCTGAAGTTTCGAGGATTCCATCCTTCACATATTCACGCATTATAGGAATCACTTGGAAAATAAATTTTTCAATAATAGCATCCTCATATCCCTTTTTCTTATTACGTAAAAAGAAGGTGTGTCCAATTCTGACATCATTTTTTTGATATTCATTATTAAAAAATCGCTTTGAATCAAATATACTTTGAACTGCATCATACAATAAAAGTTCTATTGAATTTTCATCAGCATTACCAGAAACATTTTGATAACTACTAAGTACAACATCACGCCTAGCAGGGCTATCTACAAACAAAAATCGCCTTCGTATAGCATAATCAATAGAATCTATTGATTTATCTGCTGTATTCATAGTTCCAATAATAAATAAATTTTTCCCGATAACAATATCTTTTGTAATATTTCCCGATAATTTGTCTTTCACTTCATATGGCGTAGACACTTTGCTCTCTCTATATTCCAATCCGTAAATAAGTTCTCCAAAAACAGCAGCTAAATTTGCTCTGTTTATTTCATCTATAATTAAATAAAATTTTGGCTTATTTCTTCCTTGTATTTTATCAGATGAACATCTTGCAAATTCAGCAATTTTCCCAAGTATCCTATTTACACTAGAATAACTTGGTGTAGTAGCCCCCTTCGGAATTTTCACTTCAATTCCTCTTATAAAATCTTCATAGCCATATGATGGATGAAATTGAACCAAATCCCATCCACCAGTCGCAAGTTTATTTGACTTAAATGGATCATCATAATCTTCATCAGTTAATTTATAGCAATCTAATGCGTTAGAAATATCCTCTTGAGCTAATACTTTTTTTTGAAATATCGAAGAATTAGGCTCTAATTGTTGAAGTATAAATTTTTTACTTTCAAACGTTTTTGAAGTACCTGGAGGACCTTGAAAAATCATTTGTCCAATACCTATATTTTCCATTATTTTTTGATAATCATTTAAATCTACCATTTTTATGACTCCCTTAATTTCAATTTGTAATAAATCACCTGATGTAATCGTATATAAATCTTCATAACTATCCAATGTAAATTGCTGATCACCATTAACCAATTTATCATATTTGATTTTATCAACAACTAACCGTTCATTAACACCATGCCATAACAACCTCAATTGAGCAAATTTTTCCATTAGGAACTTAACTCTGCCCGAATCTCCTGTCGGTTTATTTTTTCCTCGTCCTATTAAAGTATTTTTAATAGTTTCAACATATTTCATTTCAAGTCTAATGAGATTATATAAATTCACATAGTCGGAAGTTTCATCCATAACAAGTGCAATATTATACTTATAAATATTGTAATAATATTCCACAAGCCTATAAGAAGCACTCATAACATTTGCACTATTATGAGCAATTCTTAAATTTGCTAAATTGGGGCTAAATCCATGATTTCTAAATCCACTTATAGGAATATACTCTTCATCCAATGTTCCATTGTTATAAGAAACAATATATTCCTCCGTATCATCTTGTAATTTCCATCGGCCTGTTGCAGCAATCTCAAGCGTATAATACGAATGGGTTCCAGTAATTTTATTATTTTTAATGGTTTCATACGAATATTTTATTGCATCATGCTTTTTTACTAAAAACGCAGCTTTTGTTCTTGGCTTATTTTGACTTTCAATATATGTAACATTTGTATTTGTCAATAACGAACCCATTAAAACATCTTGAGGTAAAATACCATTTAAGATAGTTGCATCAATAATACATTCCATCATACCTCTGTAATCCAAAAGACCCGCTTTTATAATTATATTCTTAAAATAGTCCCTTGAATCGACCAACGAAAAAGAAGTTATCTCTTTTCCTGAAAATACTAATGTTTTCTTTATTTCTTTAATCGGACATATTCCTTTAATACCAACATTTACACTTGTAAGCAAATTCTTACCAAAAATATCAGGATTACTTATAATTATTCCTCTAGAAAACAACTCCATAAGGTATGGAACAATTTGAAACCTAACTTTTTGTCTAAAATTATCTAAAACAAAATAAGCAGTTCCCACAGCTGGAACCATATACATTCCATGTCCAGGGATATAATCTTCAATATTTTTGATATCGCTACTTGCATAAGTTTTAATAAAATTCTCAACTCTATCATAAATATCTAAGATTAAGTCCAGAGATGCTCCTTTTATTACTGCACGATAATGTTTTTTAATTACATCTTTGCTTGACTTCAATTCTTTAAAAAAAGTCATTCTTCTTCTAACAGCTAAATCAAGATTATTGGATTGTTCTAATGTATTTTCAGTAAAGATTAAAGAAACATTTTCAGGTATGCACATCGTTTTCCCATCAGCAAGTTGAATTTCTTGATTTCTATATTCCATAGCATATAAAACATTGCCTAATAATCTGCCAGAATCTGTTCTGTTTATATCATCTAAAATAACACTATATTCTCTGTGCTTATCTTTTTTTGCTCGAGAACATAACTTCATTATTCTTTTTTCAGCATATTCAATATTTAATTTATCATTAACAGACACTTGCAAACCAAATACTATATCGTTATAATCCATCGATGGATGAACTTGAATATATTCGCATATATTTTGAGTATTATAAAAATTCTTTATTTTACCTAAATCTGTCTCTATATTTTTATCTAAAATCTCACTGACAGATAATTTTTCAAAGCAAAGATAATATGCAATTGCTCTTGAGAGAAATGTTTTTCCAGATCCAGGACACCCTCTAATTAATATATTATTCACTTACGCACCTCCTTTTCATTAATCTTAATATCTTTCTATTTCATTTATAACCATTGCTAAAAAGTATGAAATTTTAGGCGGTACAGCATTACCAATTTGCCGACTAATTTCTCTATTAGCACCAGTAAAAATAAAATCATCCGGGAAACTTTGAATTCTCGCCGCTTCTCGCGGAGTTATTGTTCGATTTTCACTAGGATGAATAAAACGTCCTCCCGCTGGCGTATCAAATCTTGTTGTAATAGTTGTAGCAGGTTCGTCCCAAGATAATCTTCCATATGCCCCACTATGCACTGACTTAATATCTTCATCTAATTGTGTATAATTTTGTCCATTTCCAATTTTCTTCATACGATCAATTGCTTTTTTGGAATGTTTTGTTTTTTTATGATTTGTTATTTCTTTTTTGTCACAACTTAAATATTTTTGATATTCAGTTACCGGGACCGGATTATCAATCTTTCCATCTTCAGTCGGTTTGGGTAAATTTCCAATGGCATCATACACTGTCACTCTTTCAAAGAAATGCGGATACTCTTCATATATTTTTTCTTTTGCTAATTTCCATACTTCATCAAATGGAACGTCTTTTTGTGAACCAATTATAATCAATCTTTCTCTTCCTTGAGGGATTCCAAATTCTACAGCCTTAATAATCTTATAATAAACATGATATGGATTTCCATTCATTTGCTTTTCACTAGAAAAAAGTCTTAAAATTTCATCAAATATCTTTCCCTGTTGCATTGTCAACATACCTTTTACATTTTCCATTATAAATGCTTTAGGCTTCACTCTTTTAACAATATTATAATAGTGTTTAAACAAATAATTTCTAGGATCATCAATAAAACCTCTGCGAATTCTTGCTCCAGCCATGGAAAAGCCTTGGCATGGTGGTCCTCCAATTATAATATCAGCAGCACCAGGATAAAAAAAATCGGCCTTATCAACATTCCTTATATCATCAACAATCATTTCTACTTCCGGATGATTTTCCTTATAAGTATTTGCTATTGATTCATCAAATTCAACCGCCTTAATTATTTTATATCCAGCTTTTATAAACCCAAGAGAAAGTCCCCCACATCCAGCAAATAAATCAATAGCATCCATCATTTACACCTCCACCTGTTCTATACTTTAATGCATATTCTTTTATATAAGCACTTTCTTCCTTTGTTAATTCAAATAGTTCATTAACAAACTCATCAATTTCAGAAATCACATTCAAACATTTTTTATGTTTATACTCATATTCTGTTTGCTTGGTTCCAACATAAACCTTTGTTTCTTCTAATTTTTCTTGTAAACTACGCGCAAGTTCAGATGCCCTTTTATGATCAAACAAAAAAGGGGCCATAAATCCATTAAGATCCTTACTAACGTGCCAACAATCAGACACTGCAATCCAATACCACCAAAATAAAGAAGAATTTATCAAACAATAACAATAATCTGCCTCTGATTCAGAATGAAATTTAAAAACTTTATATTCTGGATCGTCTACCGTTGTTCTATAAGCTTTCATCCAAAAAGTTTCTCTACGATTTAAACAAACAACCTCTGTACCTTCTCTAGAAACTTCATATACAGAAACATTCCGGTTACAATTAATGATTTTTGAAAATATCTCTAGGTCTATTCGATTTCCTAATTTAGGAATAATTTTATCCATACTAATATTATTTTTTATTACTTGTATATTAGAAAACAACTGGTTTCTTTCATCTTTATACCAATACTGATATTTTGAAGTAAAAACTTTTTTAGAAGCTTTCCTATTTTTTGCAATTAACACACACAATTTCTGATGTACAGAATCAAATAAACAATCTGGTCTATCTGCATAGTTTAAAACAAATTGTTCTGGCAAAGTTATAAACAAATCACTTCTAAGACGATTCATTCTAGGAGTAGAAATATACGATAATGGTATTACAAATCCCATTGCACCATTCTTCTCAAGAAGATTTGAAGAATGAATTAACACATTAGCATAAATATTTCCATACCTTGTTTGTAATTTTAATCCACATTTTGAATCTTCAACATATGGGGGATTCCCTATAATTACATGATATTTACCTGTCACTACACCGTCTTGTGAAACAAAATCAAAAGCAGTAAAGTTTCTTAAGAGTATATCGGTTACGCTTTCAAGCGAAACTGTAGGGCACCACTTTAAAACGCACAATAACAACCTTAATTGTGTAATTATTACCGATTCCTTATTTACATCATTCCCATAAACTGTTGAAAGAATTTCTATCGCTTTTTTTTCTGTAACAACAGTATGTGTAGACCAAATCTTATATTTCATCTCTAATGTGGCTAACAAAAATTCTCCAGCTCCACAAGTAGGATCTAATACCTTTTTTTGAGTGCACATTGTTTTATAGGGAAGTGAGGATACTTCTAATTCATTAATATTATTTTCTTTAAGTTTACCAAACATTGATTTAAAAGAACTTTTAACAATAAATTCTACCAAATCACTAGGCGTATAATAAACTCCCTTCTTCTTTCTAATAAGCTCCTTTTCATTAATTTTAGAAAGTAGTTCTTGAATTTTATCATAAGATTCCTCTCTATTATCTGTAATTAATTCAAAATCAAACTTCTCACAATCTTGAAGGGTTTTTAAAGCATTACAAATAGATTTTAGATTTTTTACCGTGCAATTTCTACTCAAATATGTATATACTAAATTTATAGCTCGCTTTAACATTAACTAACCACCATTCTGCTTCAAAGAGCACTTTTTCCACTATTAACCCATTCATCAAGTTCTGATTTCTTAAACTTCCAACATCTCCCAATCTTATGCGCAGGTATTCCATTTTTTTTCTTTATCCATTCACGAATTGTTGTAGCTTTCACACCTAAATATTCAGCAGCTTCATCAGAATTTATCCATTTATCTTCTATTATTTTCTTCATTATTTCACCTCAAAAATGTTAGAATTATCCTTAAGTATTATATTATAATAGTTTTTTCTATTCAATCATTTTATATTAGTTTATATCATTTTATATTAGTTTATTTTTCCTATTAATTATTTGTTAGGATTTAACTTCACTCCCAAACAATAAGACCTGAACTGCAAATCACGCAATTCAGGCCTCAATATATTACTTACTTTTCAAGTTCAAGTAATAATGTATCTAATTTATTCATTAAATATACAGATGGATCATCATTCTCTTCTTTCATTTTATACATCTTTTTTATATCTTCTATGTTTAAAAGGATTATTAGTTTTCCATTTTCTCGCAAGCATCCTTTAGCCGCCCATACAGAATTATCATCATAATCATTTTTTGCAATAATAATTGCAACACTTCTTAAGGCCTTTGCATATAAATATCTCTCTGTTGTATAAATCTCCCTTTGTGATATTTTTTCTGAATAATTTTTAAATTCAAAAACTATGTACTTTGTATTAAAATATCTTTCTAAAATTGTCCAGAACTCTTTTTCATTGTTATTTTTTATTCGGCATAAACAGTCAAAACAATATAGATCCTCATTCGATTTTGCTTGAAATAGCCAAAGAGTTAAATCATCCTCAAAAATATATTGTAGAATCTTCATACACACATCTTCATATTTATTGAAATCGTCTCTTCCTGCATTAATCAATTCAAGTTCTTTAATTAACGACTCTGCATATGCACCCTGTTGAAGTGAATCACTTTTAACAAAACATTTCTGTGGAACAATATCCATAACAGAATATGGTAAGAATGCTATTAGTTTGTTTGTTAACTCATCATTACCTTCTACTGAATATAAAAGATTTGAGATATCTAAAATTTGAACATCTTCTCTTTGTTTAAGAAATCCTTTTTCCTTTCTTTCTAATAGACCACTGACAACAAAAAACCGGTATCCCTGATATTTTATCTGTTGCATCGATAAGTTTTGTAATTGCTTTCTCATATAACGAAAGTGGTGCTCTATTTTTATTATTCATAAATTTAATCTCTATACAATATATTTCTTCACCCTTTTTTGCTTCTATATCGTATAAATGATCGCGATAATAATCAAAAGTATTCGTTTCATATCCTGCTTCTTTAAATATATTATTTACTATACCTTCAAATTCGATTGCTTGTTCTAATATTCGTTTTCCACCCATAATATCTTTAGCCCTTTTGTATTTAAAATACTTTTCTTTTTTAATTCCACAATGTTCTTATATTGTTAATTCAAACCGATAAGTATATCACTCATTTATTTACAACATTTCTTAATCATATCAACCAACTTCCGTCGCATATATTTCTTTAATTTTTTCGATAATATGCTTGCTTAATTCCTCATCTTCATAATAAGTACGGATTTCCTTATCAATATTTTCATAGAACTTATCAATTTCTTCACAAAAATCTTGATGGACCTCAATCAACATTTGTAAAAATTCTTCTTTATCAAAATTATCGTTATCCGTAGATATTTTTATATTAGTTTCAGAGACAAGCAAATGCTCAGCAATAATTTTATGAACTAAATTAGACAAATCTGGTTGTTGAATATCAATCTCTATATTTTTTTCTTCTTTTATAAATGATATATTAATTTTATTCTCCATATTTTTCTATTCTCCTATGTATTGCTATTTTTCCTCCATCCAAAATAATTGCAGCATTATCAAGGATATCTCCATATTCTAATGCTCCATAATCATATTGGAATTTCTCAGCAGTATGATTAGCAATAATTACATTTTCTGCATCACCATTAATTACAATATTTGCATCATGTGTAACAAGAATTATCTGACGATTATATTTTTGTTTTCTAATCCACTTCGTCAACTGTGCATATCTTGCCTCGTTATCAATATTATCCTCTGGTTGATCAATAAAAAGAGGTATTGTAGATTCAGAATGTAATATATACTCCATAACAGCATTAGTTTGCATACCCGGTGATGTTTTATGTAAATCTACATACTCACTATTATGAACATATATAATTTTCTGCACTTTTTCACTTTTAAGTTCAGTTAAACTATCTATATCTTCGATAACTGAACTAAATTCGATTGAATCTTTTAACTTTGATAATAGTTGCGATGTCGTAGCGTAGATTTGAAAAACTTCCGAATTACTCAATTTTTCAAATCCTTTCCACCGCGATTTATTAACAGACTCCACAATTTTTCTTTTAGCATATTCTACCGGATGTTCTTTATTTGATGCAGATACAAAATAAAATCTATTATTTCCTTCTCCATGTGCTACATATTCTTGCATTTGAAATTTTGTCATATTTTCATCAAATTCATATAATTTATTAATTTGACGTATTCTCTCTAATTCTTTATTATATAAAAATCTTAATTTCTGTTCGACTCTCTTTTTGCTATTTATTATTCGCTCGGATTCTTTGCTTTTTGCCTTCTTAACATCATCAATTTTCTTTTTCATTAACGCAGCAAATTTAAAATCTACTTTTCTTTTGTAATTTGCAATACATATTTTTTCAACCAATAAATCACTAAAACTTTTCAGTTCACCAAGCAATTGATCATCCCATATTTCTTTATCCTCTGGAAGAACATTTTTTATGGCATCATAATAACTTTCTTGGTTATACACCAACAGTATCTTTTTTTCTCTAATTTTACGAACATTTAAATATGTACTCTTTCCATGAGCATATGTAAAATTTGAGAATTCATCATTTATATTAATATCTTCAATCACGTCGCAAAGAATAGATTTTTCCATTTTCGCATGTAAATCTGAAGTTCCGTCTGTAACATCACTATTATGTGCAAATTCCTTCTTAAAAAATGATTCTAATCTGGATTGCGATTCCCCATCAAACAACTTACTAATATATGATTGACTAAAATATAAAAACTTCACATCTGATGGCATTAATCCATCATTAAAATTTGTAATTTCAACATGAAATTTTTTCACAAAATCGCGGCGGGTTCTATTTTCAATTTCATTCTCGTTTAAAGCATACACAATAGCATCCAATAATGCTGATTTACCTTTTCCTCTTCCTCCAACTATTGCGTTTAATCTATCAGAAAATTCTATTTCTATCACATTGTTTTTCTTTATCTCACGAAGATCATCTGACAGCCTAATTGACTTAATTTTTTCAGATGGATTACACAACGGTCTATTCTCATTTTCGTATATTATTCTATCCGGATCACTTCCTGCCAATAATAAACCTTTAAACGAATTAAGACATCGGAAATACTGATGTGGATTGTTAATATAATTCTGTAATTTTTTATAATCGGCCGAATCAGAAAAAGCAATGACACTTTGATTATTGTATTCATCATTATATTGTTCATTTAGAAACTCTATAGCCTTACATATATCTGTTTTCCCTGCCGCTTCCCAAAATGGAAAAATCAATCCTGTAAATTCATTCGCACCTCTAGACGCTCTTTCTTCATCAAACCAATCATTATCGATTCCTCGTTTTCCTTGCTTAAAAGCATGCGGTGAGACCGCAAAATGCTTACGTTTTACAACAAGATACATAATAAAATCTTCAAATATAACTTTTTCATTAGATTCAATATAGTCTTCTACTAATGTCTTCAGTTCCCTTATATTTTCCAGTTCCTCTTCATCAAAGTAAAAAATGATATGTTTAGAATCCTTATCTTTTTCTGACAAGTATACATCTACTTCAATCCCTGGAATAATTGCAATATCACTCTTTATTTTAAACAACTCATACGCATCAGCATTAATTTTATTATGATCTGTAAATGAAATCATTCCAATCTTATTATTTGACTTATTATATATATCAATAATAGTATCAATAAATTCTTCAGTAGACGCATTTCCATAATTTTTCTTAGTAGGTGTTCCTAATGGGGTATGTATATGCAAATCCCAGATATTAGTATTTCGTAAAATCTTATCCATAAACTTCCTCTTTTCTATTCTTCTATAAACTGTTTTACGTTATTTTATGCTTACAAATACCTTACATATATAAATACACATAACTCCCAAAAATCTGTCGCATTTTATCATATTTTTCACACAAAGATCTATTCCTATCAATTTTAACCTTCCTCAATCTTACTCCTTCTCATACCTCCGCCGATAATACTCCAAACTCCGATACCCAAGCACATCCCCCATCTGCTCGCCAAACGCCATATTCCCAACAACGTCTTCAATCTCATCCCTCAACGCCAACGCATATCCATCCTTCTCCACAAAGAATTCCTTCCCTGACGCCTTCAAGAATCGAATCGGCATCCTCTTCGCCTTACTCAGATGCTGTTTATCCGTCACCTTCTTATAATCCTCATAAGTATTCACATTCGGGAAATCCTTCCAGTTCGTCCCGGTATCAAAGAATTCCTTCCAACTCTCCAATACCTCTTCATCCGTAACTGCAAGCCGGATATTTCCGTGATTATAAAAGCTGTAAAGGATCGGCATCTTATACACTTTCTGCATCTCCGTAGTTTCGATCGTCTGAATGAATTCTCGTCCGATTCCCGCATATAACTTCTGCTCATCCTCTGACAATTCACCAAGTTCATACAAGAAATCAAGATAATGTTGAAATGGATTTTCTTTCGCATGACTGCCGCTAACACAAATCCGGTAAATATCATCATCTATATAAGTAAATAAATCCATTCTGCTCGGCCGCTTTCCGTCCAGCAGTTCTTTTACACGATAATACTCCTGCCGGATCTGCATTTTCAGTGTTAATTTCTTCTTATCCATTTCCTTGAACAGATCGATCAGACGCATGTCAAAATCAACGATACAATCATCCGGATATTCCAGATCCTGATATTCGCAGGATCCTTTCTTGTTAAATGTCTGCTCCCCGCTTAATAATAACGGTGCTTTCCCCGCTTTCTCATAATTTCCGATGAAATCCAATACGTTCAGATATTCTTTTCCTTTATATAGACGAAGTCCCCGTCCCAACTGCTGCAGGAATACGACAGGGGATTCCGTCGGGCGCAGGAACATTACCATATCCAGGGAAGCGATATCCACACCTTCATTGAACATATCCACAGAGAAGATCACCCGTATCTCTCCGCTCTTCAATTTGCGGATAGCTTCGTTACGCTCCTCGGCATATGCTCCATTTTCACCGCTGTATACTGCTGCGGATGCGATTCCTCTCTGACAGAATTCTTTCGCCATGTCTTCTGCATGCTGTCTGGAACAGCAGAATCCGATTGCTCGCAAAGAACGATATTTTCGATAATATTTGTAAATCAGATCATATCTTCTCTCATTTCCGATATAAGCCTGATTCAGCTCCTGCTCATCATAGCGCCCCTTCACGATCCGCAGTCCGGAATAATCCGTCTCATCATACACGCCGTAATAGTGAAATGGTACAAGCATTCCTTTGTTGATCGCTTCTTTTAAGGAAATCTGATATGGCACGTTATAATCACAGATTTCGTAGATATTTTTTCCGTCCATTCTTTCCGGTGTTGCTGTTAAGCCAAGTAAGAATTGCGGCTGAAAATATTCTACGATTCTCCGGTATTGATCTGTAACCGCATGATGGAATTCATCAATGATCACATAGTCAAAATAATCTGCCGGAAAATATGTCTCATTCAAATATTCCGTTCTTCCGAGTGTCGCTACCGATGCGAAGATAACGGATTTATCCCTGTCCTTTTCTTTTCCGTCAAAGAATCCATAATCCGCCGAGTTCCGCACATTTTTGAAAGAAACCGCCGCCTGCTTCAGGATTTCTTCTCTGTGTGCAACGAATAACACCCGTTCATATTTTGCCGAATCAAATGCAGCAAGGTATGTCTTTCCGATTCCGGTGGCCGCATATACAAGTCCTTTCGCCGCCCCTTCCATGCGGCTTTCCTGTAACGCATACAGTGCCTCTATCTGCGCTCCCCGCGGGCGGTACAACATTCGGACATTTTCAGCATTCCTGTCCTCATTATCTTCTGCTGTGTCATATTTCGCCAGATCCCTCGACACCGCCGGCTTCTTCCATGCCTTGGAATATCGTTTTAATTCTTCATCATCTATAATGATCGAATGGTTCAGAAACAGATCTTCAAATGTAGCATAGAACAACTCATAATTCTTTTTGTCCAGTGTATCACTGAATCTGTAATTCCATTCGATTCCTGAAGTTAACGCACTTTTGGAAATGTTCGATGATCCGATGTATATTTCATTCGAAGATTCATAATGAAATATATAAGATTTTGGATGAAATGAGCGTGATGTTTCATTATACAGACGCAGATCCACACGGTCGCCGAGCTCACTCTTGATCAGATATAAAGCCGACGGCTGTGTGATCCCCAGATAATTTCCCGTCAGGATACGGATCTGCACGCCTCGGTCCAGCGCCCGCTTCATATCATTTAAGAGCATCCGCACACCCGATTCCATCAGAAATGAGACGATGATATCAATCTGCTTCGCCTTTTCCATACTCATTTTCAGTTGATAATATAGATACCGGCTCCGGTCTCTGTCCCCGGTCATTACATTCGTAGATTCGATCTCATATGTATCTATTCTTTCCTCAAAATTAGATTGAGCCATTTTTCTTCTCCCCGCCCCGGACGTACATCTGATGTAATCCATTGTTCTTCTATCTCTAATTCATCCATGTCCTGAATCAATTTTGCAAATGTCTCTTCTGTCATATCCGTAAAATATCTGCCGTTTCGTTCGCCTTCGAATGTCCCGTACTTGAAGGATGTGTAAATGATTCCGTGGGCTCGAAGAGCGTTTGCCATCTTCTTTATAATGTCTTGCAGTTCATTCGCCGGAACATGAAGGATTGACGAGCATGCCCAGATTCCGTCGTAGGCTTCTTTTTCATCCAGGTCCTGGAACAGCATGTGTTTTACCGGAATGCCTGTATATTCGCTTGCGAGTTTGCATAGTTCCTGTGAACCGTCTATGGCAGTGACTTTGCAGCCTTGCTCCAGGAAATATTTTGTGTCGCGGCCGGAACCGCAGCCGTAGTCCAGGATTTCCGCTCCCGGATGCAGTTTGTCCAGGAAGCGATTCTGCACGATTCTGAAGTCTACAGATATAGTGCCGGTGATGAATTTTTTTGCGTTTTGGTTGTAGTAGTCTAGTGTTGTGGTTGATTTTGTGGTTTCGTTTCTTGCGTTCACGATTGCCTCCTGAGGGTGTGATACTTGTTCCAATATTGTCTTGTATTTATTATACTGCATGGGAGTGGATGGATACAAGAAAGAGTATACTCTCCTTCACAAAGCATTCAGCAACTTAATAACCATTATCTTTTTTCACCTTTTATTGCTTATCACTCTCTTCTTTGAATTCTCTCATTATATTATCAAATGTTTCTTCTGACATTAAACCATACATTTTATTCACATATTCTTTTCTGAACAACAATATTTTCCGAAGTGATAATTTACAAGTTCGAATCACTCTCCATCGATGTTTCCTTTGAATCTTCTTATCTTGGTTATCACGAAATTTCATCCTGACAAATACTTGTTCATAATCAGAATATATCTCCAGTCCAAATTCCAACGGCAAGATTAAATTTCTCGTCGTATCATTCATAGTTATTATCATTTTAGCAAATCTACTGTCGTAATATCGCAACACTTATGTATCTTACTTCAAAAAAATCCCACATATTACATGTAGGACTTTTCTTATTCACTATATATGCTTTGTGCCTGTTCTAAATTTTCTATAATTTTATCTTTCAAACTCTCCGGTGAGATTACTTTAAATCGATTCGCATATTGTACAAACCAGCCAACCAATGTCACGCTGTCCATCTTTTTAAATACCGCTTTATACTTTCCATTATCTAACGTTCTGACCGACACCCCTGACATTTCCGGGCAGCGGCATAATCATATGCGAAAATCTGCTTCGTCCTCTCTGACTCGTCAGATTTAACAGCTTATTTCGAATCTCATTCGCTTCATGAACGGACACACACCTTGCCTGTTGCACCGAATCTAACATCAGCTTAATTTCCCAGTCTTCCAGCAAATGTTTCTCCATATACCATCCTTTATGTGAATTTTCTGCCTGCTTAATCGGATAACCGCAGCTTTGTAACAAACGCACATCGTCATAAATGGATGTACGGTGTACATTTTCCATTCCGTATTCTTCTTCCAGTTTCTGGCTTATCTGCACTGCATTCATCGGCGTCTTCTCATCGGTGGTCTGGAAAAGTTGAAGGACGCGGATTATTTTTTCTTTATGGGATGTGGACATAGGGGTGCTCCTTACATTATGTTTTGAATTGAAATGATATATTAATTATACTGTACTGAGTTAAGCTTCACAACTTTCATCTTTTTGATTTTTATAGTTGACTTTTGTTAACAAACAGATTAATATTATATACAAGAAATGGGTTTGTTACCGTACGGCTATTGCCTAAGCGGGGTGCTCGTTTCTTTTTTTATATTCATCGAATATCAAAACATCCCTCACGCCAATTTCAACTCCAATCCCGTAAATAATTCTCCAAGCGTACACGACAGATGTCCCTGCTCTTGCTCTGGCATTTCATAGCTGACTAACTTATACTCTGGATTCATTTTCAACTTTTCAATTAGATATCCTGTATTCACCGCATCATCCAGACCATCATGAAGTCGTCCCTCCGGTTCAATCTCCACCCTGCCCAGTGCTTCTTCCAGACCAATCTTTCGTTCTATTCCGAATCGTTTTACAAATACATCCTGATAATCGATCCATCTTGCTTCACAGACAAAATCCAGAATCCGCTCATCACAGATCTTCTTTGCTTTGATTTCATGAAGCAGCTGTGCTCTGTCGGAACCGCTCCAGGCATAGACTTTATACTCACGATCGCCGATCCAGTCGATCATATGTAGCAGAGCCTCCTCAATACGTGGTGCTTTCTTCACCTGACTATTTCGTATCCCTGTCAGATTCTGAATAAACGGATCGATCACTCCGTGTTCCGGATGTACATATTGGCTAAGCGTTCCGATTCTTTTGAATTCCTCATCCAGAAGAACAGCTCCGATCTGTATCGTCTCATTTGCATATTTATAAGATCGGCTCCGATAATCTCTCGGTACGTTACACATTTCTAAATCTATCACAAGGTAATTCATGCTGTTTCCTCCTGTTCACTTTTCAGACTCTTTTTACAGATCTTGCAGATTGTTCCTGCCGGTGTAACCAATACCACCTTCGCATATGCCGTGTCACCAATCTTGTCATACAGGCGGCCTGCACTCATAGATTCACCGATGACTGTATACGAACTATTTGCCACATAACCGATCTTCCCAAGTCCTTCATACGTTACTTTGATTGCTTCCTTGTCATATTCATTATCCGGTTCTTTTTCTAATCTGATCTTCATACCTTTTTCCAGAAAATCATTTCCGAAGTAGTGTTTTGTTCCTGTCAGGGTGATAAATATTTTTGCCATTGTGTGTGCTCCTTTCGCTTTGAAAACGTGTTCATCTGAATTTGATTTGTTGTCTTATAATTACTTTTATCTCCCGGAATTCTGTTTTATTCCCTTTGATGTGTATAGTATAATTCAGGTGGTGGGGCATAATATTCTCACCTCTTTTTATTTCCATACATCAAAAAAGGAAATCAACCGCAGTCAATTTCCTCTTCTCATCATCAATCATACACCCTTTTCAACACTTCCAGATCAACCTCAAGCTCCCTGTCACCATCTCTTACCCTGGCAATCACCGGGACTCCCGTTAATCTCTCGATCATTTTCTCATTATCTTCCTGCATCGCCCCACCCGAGTAATGATTCAGAATGATTCCTTTTACATCCATTCCATGATTCCGGATGTATTCTACCGTCAGGACAACTGCATTGATCGTGCCCAGTCCGGCATCTGCGATCACCAGAGTGTTCAGATGCAGCATTTTCACAATGTCTTCCAGCAGGATCTCATGCTCTTCATCCCAGCGAATCGGACATACAATGCCGCCGCTTCCTTCTACCGTGACATAATCGTACTCTTTCTTTACCCTGTCAAAATCTGCTTTTACCGTTTCCGGATCAACCGGATTTCCTTCTATTCTGGCAGCCAGATGCGGAGACACAGCATTTTGATACAGATATGACAGTAAGCTGCTGTCTTCTTGTGTGATACTGGCAATCTTCTTTACATAGCCTGCGTCACTTTCTTCTATGGACTCTGCACCTGATAATGCAGCCTTATAATAGCCTGCATGGATTCCTGCATCCGCCAGCTTTTTCACGATTAATGCTGTGACATACGTCTTTCCTACATCTGTGCCTGTGCCCGTCACAAATATTCCTTTTGCCATAATCTCATGCCCCTTTTTTTATTAACTCAGATAAAATCCGCTTTTCCGCATTCTAAGTCCCACACCGGCTGCCAGCAGACATAATACAAAATCTCCAGGCATATCTAATGGGAAGCAGGACAAAAAGATCACGCCCAGCGTTGCCGGTGTATGTGCATAAAAGTTCAAGATTATGAATTTATACACGATTCCGATTGCATATGTCACAACAAATCCTGCAAGACAGGCAAGCAGATAGTTCTTGTAACTTGCTTTCAGCTTTTCGCATACTTTTCCGGTTACATATGCGCTTACAATGAATCCGACCAGATAACCAAAGCTTGGCCGGAATATGTATCCGATTCCTCCGCCTGCTGCAAAGATTGGTACTCCGACAAGTCCCAGTAATACATAACATCCTACAGATATTGCTCCCTTATCAGCCCCCAGAATCAATCCTGCAAGCAGTACGAAAAAGAACTGAAGTGTGAAATAATCCATATATGGAACCGGGATCTGGATAAATGCTCCTATGGCAACCAGCGCCGCGAACATTCCGCATAATACCATACTTACGGTGGATAATTTTTTTGTTTTTGTGTTCATTAAATTGTTAACCTTCCTTTCAGTTTATGGTTAACAATTTATCGTATTTCGATTTGATTGTCAACTTATTTTTTGTTCTAGTTTACAATCATATTCTTGTTTTGCTAATTCAGAATCCATTTCCTACTCCCCATACTGCTCCATAAGCCTCCGGGCCTCTCCCTTCATCTGCTCCACAACCTCATCCGGTCCAATGATCTTAACTGCCTCCCCCAGCGAGAATACCCATCCCAGGAACTGTTTACTCACATGCACATCCACATTCACCCGGAAATGATCCTCGTCTTCCGGAATCATCATCACATCTTTCCCAAAACGGTCAATGATCACGCCCGCAAGGCTGTTATTTACCAGCATCTTTACAGACGTTTCCTTTCCCCTGAACATCCCGAAACTCTTCTTGGCATAATCCGCCATATCCAGCTTCTTGAAGTGTTCTTTTCCCTCGCGGGATTCATCCGACATCCGGATATGCAGCATCTTGTCCACCCGGTAATGCTTGATCAGCTGCGCCTCTGTATCATATCCGATCATATAATAATTCTCATCATCCCAGGACAATCCCCACGGGCTGATATGATACCACGCTCCTCCGTGACGCAGTTCCATCTCTTTCTTCACATTCCACTGGAAATACTGGAACTTAATCTTCTTATTTTCAGAAATCGCATTGTGAATTGCATCGACAGTATAATAGATGCTTTCATTCATCGTCTTAATTCTTCCGGATACATACACCTGTCGCTGAAGTCTCTGTGCATCGTATTTGCTGACCAGCTTTTCCAGTTTTTTTATCAGTGTGTTGGTCTTCTTCTCTGTAATGAATTTGGAAGACTGGATGGAATCTACCAGAAGCTTTAATTCCGGCAGTTCGAATGGGCGGTTGACTACGCGGTAATGATAGCGGTTGCCGATGGGTTCGCCCTCTACCTCGATCCCGAGTACAGACAGATCACGCAGATCTGCATAGATTGTTTTGCGATCTGCGGTCACTTCGTATTTTCCCAGTTCTTCCATGATTTCCGGCATGGTAATATAGTGTTCGTCATCTGTATTTTCCAGCATGATCTGTGCGAGACGGTATAATTTTAGCTTTTGATTTGTTCCTTTTGGCATAATCACATCTCCTCCACCAACATCTCCTGATACCCGGCAGTCCCATACTCTTCGATCCTATCCACCACCGGTTTCAATCTCCTATCCGTAATCCGCTCCAGTATCTTCATACGCTTCGGCGATATCACTTCCTCTGACCTGCACTTCTCATAATCCGCCGTTTCCATATGCCAGTAATGAAATTCTCCCTTATAATACTGTGATAATTTCTGTGCGATCAGTATTCCTTCCGGGTCAAGGTCGCCCGCATAATATACCCAGATTCCCGACTTTGCAAATAGATCCAACACCATCAGACCTGCCAGTCTTGGCTGTCCATTCATGCACATATATGCTCTTCTTACGTTTCCTGATTTCTCTTTTCCACACAATACCGCAAAAACAGACGGATTTTCCACAATGTAGATCTCATCTTGTGGACAATGAAGCGACTCCCACTCCGTAATCACCGCAAGCGGGACCTGTACAATATGCTGCTCACTCGCAAATCCCTCCATGCCTTTATGAAGATTTCCGTCTTTCTTGACCGCCTGTACCTGATATAACATTGCATAATTTGATATATCATCCAGCATAATTCCGGCCGTCAGGTAACTTTTCTGACGCTTATACGCCGGAAATATCTCCGAGGACTCTATCTTAATTTCTCTGATTTCCAGATCCATCTGTATCATCTGATACAGGAAATTTCCTGCTGCAGTTCCATTGTCAAATGCATGCGGATTTCCCGTCAGCATGGCTGCAAATACAGCCAGATACAACTTATCACTTTGGCGATATGGCAAATGATTGTACATTTCTGCTCCAAACCGCAGCGCACAATCCCATTCTGCAAGTTCCTGACTGTCACTGTCTTTGACAATATTCCTCAGTAATTCTGCCGCCTTCTCTATCTCAGTTCCTTTATAGTCTTTCAAAAACTTCTGCCAGATTTTCTCTTTTTCCCGTTCTCTCAAAAATTTCTGTTCCTGTTTTCCAAGCAAGGGTTCTCCGAAAAAATTCTCCAACAGACATTCCGGTGGGATATCTTTATAGCGGCTTGCTTTCAGTGCCTGCCGGAATTTTTCTGCAGACACTGTCACACTTTTCTGTCCATGAAAAGACTTGCCAAAGAATCCCTCCAGTTCTTCGATATCCTGTGATTTCAGATTCTTCAGAACTACTTTACCACCAAATCTTCCATAAGAACTGTATTTATCACGAAACCCTTTCAGAACTTTTTCCCAAACTGGACTTTGGTGGAAATATGTCAGGCATTCTTTTTTTATCTTCTCAAGTTCTTGTTGCTCACTCTCATTCATTGCTGTCCAATCTCGGCCCCTCTCTGCTCTACTTCCTCTTCACGTTCCAACAATTCTTTCTTCTTTCCATTCCACAGATACGGCATAACCGTCACGAATTTTGCATTACCCGGGCGGATCAGCTGATAGATTGCCAGTGCATCCAGCGTATCACAGTCGCCCCACAGAACCTGCGAGTTAATAATAAAGTCAAACCCGAACTCTGTCATCAGACGGAACATATCGCGGATATTCTTATTGTCCACTCCGGCAAATGCTTCATCCAGCGAGATCAGTCTCGGCGCATCTTCTCTGCCTCCCTGATACTTCGCTACAACCGCAGAGAATAACGGTACATACATGGACATCGCTTTTTCTCCGCCACTGAAGGTTCCGAATACACTGTTCGTCAGTTCTTTCTGGCGTTCTCCGTTCTTCTGTGAGAACAGCTGGAATTCAAACCATTTACGGTAATCCAGTGTATCTTTCATAATCTGATAGAAGGATATCATTCCGGCACTGTCTCTTGCATTCCTTCTCGCTTCTGCTACTTTTGAACGGAAATGTGCCGACAGCCGGGATGCTTCTTCTTCGCTCATCAGACGGTAATCTTTCTTTAACAGATCCACCAGTTCTTTTGTATCCAGCTGGTCTTCCTGTTCTGCCGTCTTACTTCTCCATCTGAGGCTGAGTTTCAGACCGCTGGATGTATTCATCCCATTCATCAGGGAATTCATCTTCTGTACCCATGTGTTGGATGCATTGATCTTTCCACGGATCTTCCGGCTTACCGTATTGGCAAGAATGTCTTCGAACAGTTCCCTGTCACCGTCTTTGATCAGATTCTCCAGTTCTTCAATGTCTTCTTCCAGATGTGTAAGGAGACTTGAAAATGATATCTTTACCCCTTGGTATCTGGCCGAAATATCCAGTCGTTTTGCCGGGAATTCTGTCTGCTCTGCTTCTGCAAATAATTCATTCTGCATCAGATGATAATCGGTCAGAAATCCTCTATTTTCAAAATATACTTTATTCAGATCACGGATCACACTGTCTTTATCCAGTGCTTTCACGTCAGACTCCAGATAGCTCCGTACATGTCCGGCATCATCCGGTATCTCTTCCGGTATTTCCACATAGTGCAGACTCTTCTCCTGCTCATAACATTCTGAAAAATATGCCGTCTTCTTTTCATATTCTTCAATTCTCTTCCGACCCTCTTCCAGACGCAGGGTCAGCTGTCCGACTTCGTCTTCTTCATGCGTCTGTCTGCTTACACATATGCGCAGTCTTTCCGGATATTCCTGAAGCCACTTGATGCATGCATCCAAACGGTCTTTGATTTCTTCATAATCGGTCAGACGTAATTGTTCCTGAATAGAGGTCTGTTCTTCCGTCTTTCTCCGGAGTTCTTTCTGAATCTCGAACAGATCATACCGGATCTGTTCCATATCTGCATCCAGATCTTCCAGATGTTCTCTCCTCTCTTTCAGATACTCCAGGCTTCTGAGGAACATTTCATGTGCTGCAATCAGACTAATCAGATGCTTTCCATATTCTTCCGCTGCACTTTTTGCTTCTTTGAATACTTCATAAGAACAGGTCAGATACAGAGAATCCGCAATTTCCAGTGTTTTCTTTTTCTTCTCTTTTAATATTTCGAGCAGTTCACGAATCCTCTCTTCTAATTTATCACTTTCCCGTCTGATCTGTTCACATGCCCGTTCCTCCGCACGCATCATCTGAAGGGCTTCCCGCATATCTGTATCTTTTGGAAGATTCTCATATTCCTGTCTGAGAATGACTTTCCTTTCGGATAACTTCCGATACATTTCTTCCAGTTGCTGTAATACTTCTTCCAGCCCTGCGATTCTCTGTCTGCAGGCTTCCATCTTTGCCTGTCTGTGTCTTTCACGGGCCTTTGTTCCAAGGAATCCGGCCTCATATTCTCCGGTTACCGTTCCTGCAAGTACTCCCATCCGATAGGTACCGTCTTCTGCAATCGTAATTATACTTTCGTTATCATATGCAATACTTCCAAGAATTCCCGTCAATCGCTGATTGGAGAAAATGTCATTGACTTCTTCGTTCAGTTCCAGTACGTCTAACAGACTCTTTCCTGGTTGCAGCTCTTTCTGAACATTTTTGCAGCTAAACAGATAACGATCTTCACATCCCTGTTTCAAATGCAGAACCTGCTCTTTGTATTGTTCATCAATCACCAGCGCATCCAGAATTCCCATTTTCAATAATGCTTCTTCCAGCCGGTTGCAATCTTCTTCATCCAGATTGTCTCCGAACTCTATAACTTTATAAAACTCCTGGTACGGAATTCCAAGTGCATCCAATCTCTGACGGTTACGGATGACTGCTTCCGAGCGCTCCGGCTGTGGTTCTTTCTGATTCTCCCATTCCGTCAGTTCTGCTTTCACTTCTTCCAGTTCTTTTTCTGCTGTTTCTTTCTCTGCCCTGTTCGCAGAAATCCCAGATTCAACATCCGCATTTTTCCCGATCCACACATCTGCAATCTTCTGACGAACCTCTGCAAAATCAGATGTCTCTTCATAAGCTTCTGCAAATGTGCTTAACTCTTTTAGTAATTCTTTTTCCAGTACCAGTTCCCGATTCGCACCATTCCACTGATATAGAGCTTCTTTCCATTCATTCTGTGTCTGTACAAACACAGCCTCCAGTTCTGATACTTTTCTCTGAAGCGTATCCAGTTCACGGATCTTTTTTTCTCTTTCTTTGATCAGGTCGTCTTTCTGTCTTTCCAGACGATCCGTCTCTGCAAGGATTTCTGTTCCTTCATTGATTTTTTCTTTCGTATGCTCATATTGCTGCTGATGTAATTCGAACTTATATGGTTCTTCCGGATGCTTTTCCAGTTCTTCTTTCATAAATGCATGTTCTTCGAAAGCCATGATATCTGCCTCGTCCTGCATCTCTTCTATGAGTTCTTCCAGTTCTTTTTCTTTCTCATACTTCCGGTCTTCTTCTGCTTTGATCTGATTCTGTGCATCCTGATATTGCTCTTGTTTCAGTTCAAGAAAATGCTGTTTTTCTCTTAGATTTTTCTGCTGCCCCTCTAATTCTGTGGTCAGTTCTGCTTCTCTTCGTTTTAATGCTACAGCATCACTTTTATTCAGAGATTCCCGTTCTTTTTCCATGGACTCATGTTTTGCATCCAGTTCCTGATGTTCTGCCTGCAGCTTCTCGATATTCTGTCTGCACTCGGATAATTTCTTCTCCTGCTCTTTCTGCTGTGTCCTGGCATTTTCTAATTTGATTTCTGCCTGTTCATACCGGTCTGCTTTTTCATATAATAATTTCTGATTATATTTTGAAAATACTCCCTGAATCTTCTCTGCTGCCTGTTTTGCTTCTTTTCTATTCTTCAGATTCATGTTCATGGTATCCATATTTTCAATTGCTTCAGACATCGGACGCAGATCATCATCCGATAATGGTTGAAGTGAATCGCTTAGAATATCGTTGATCACAGATGGTTTAAAATCCTTGGAAAGCTTCGGTGTCCTGAGCTGGATTAAAAGGTCTATCATTTCCTTATATTCTTCTGCCGTCTCGAATCCGAAGATCTGACGGTTGACATACTCCATGTAATCGGCCTGTCTGTCAATAACACGGCCGCCTGTCCCAATCCTGTTCTCCAGTTCTTTTTTGGAAAGTGTGACTTTTTCTCCTGTGTCTTTATATAAGAAGAAATCTTTTCCTACCCGTCTTCCATCCGTCAGACTAAAATACCACTTGTCCAGATTTTTCCCTTTTCTCGCCCGGATTCCCATACCGATCGTCAGATATGTGTCACTGTCCTGCCTTTTGAATTCCAGATACAGATAACCGGTCCGTTCCTCGCGTCCATCATCTTCCTCCAGAAGATAACTGCTCATCTTACGGTCTCTGGAACCGAATGGATCCAATCGTTCCGGGCTCATATTGCCATCCAGAAGAAGCGGTACCACGCTCTGCATGGTTACGGATTTTCCCGATCCATTCGATCCACGAAGAAGCATCCTTCCTTTTACAAACGGGAATTCCTGTTCATCATAATACCAGAAATTAATCAGTCCGATCTTATTTGCCTGCCATCTACTATTCATCATTTCTTCCTCCCGTATAATCCTCCGGATAGCTTCCCTGTATCTTTCCTGTGAGCGGGCAGATCTTAATCTGATGAGCTGCCTTCTCCTTCCTTATAAACATCCACAATTCCATTGCATCGATCACACTTTTTACAAATTCTCCTTCCGGCATCTCACGATAATTTTTCGAAAATCCACTTCCGTATTCCTGTTTCACATCTTTTATCAGATTTTCAAACTCGATCCGATCTGTAAGACAACTTTCATCCGCTGCCGTCTTCCATTCGCCATTCTCAATCTTCTTTCGTATTTCGCCAAAACACAGAAGTAAAATATCGGATATCGAATTATTACCCGGAAATACTGTTCCCATTCTACAGTCATCCCCGGATAACAGATACGCACTTCCCCTGTGAATGTGCACCTGACAGTCGAAGATCTGTTCCAGTTCTTCGCTCAATCTCCGTCCATAATACTTCAGATATTCAAAATCTTCCGGCGATCCATCTTCTTTATACATGCCCGGCGCAAAGATCAGTCTTTTGTAGACTCTGTGTCTTCTTGCAAATCCACGGTCTTCGTCCACTTCGAACCAGTCACTTTCCCGAAAATCTTCCGGTTTCGTATACTCCATAATATCCTTCGAAAAATTCTTCATAAAGTATCTGGATGCACCTGTATTTTCATAGAGTACTTCTCCAGCCTCATCATCCATGAATGCTTCGTCTTTTCCATCTGTGACATCGACTATTCCCTGATCTACCGCAAATCTCAGCACACGGATCAGTTTTCTCCGATTCGTATATAACGTCCAGTCCGAAATATCACCCGGCAGGTTTGCCGTGATATATTCCGTCAGCTGTGACAGGATAAACTGCTCCTGTGCATCCCGGTCTTCCAGAAACATCAGCAGGATACATAGATAAGCATACTCTTCTTTTGACGAAAATTTCTGGATGCCCATGAAGCTTTCCGGGATTACCGGAATCTTCTCCATCTTGATCAGAAGAGAATTATCAATGATCTGACATCCCATCTTCTCTGTAGTAAATTTCCGAAGTTCTCCGAGTGCATCTCTTATTTTATAATACGTTTCTTTGTCTCTGGATTTTAATACCCATCTTTTGTTTAAAAGAACCTCCAGCTCCTTCATCATTCTTCCTCCTGAAATACAATGGACAGCTTCGGCATTGTAAAGTTTCCATCCTCACAATGTACTACACAGTTTTCTCCTGCCTGACTTCTGTCCAATATATATCTTCTTCCATCGTCTGTCCTTGCCGAAAAATCTGCAGATTCCATGGCATCTGACAACCATTTCAAAAGAATCTCGCGAATTCTAGGTTCCAATACAGGCAGTTTGTCAAAACATATCTTTCCATCTACTTCCAACGCTTGTAGTTTTTCCGTCTCTTTTTTCTGCTTCTCAAGCAACTTACGTCTTGTTTCCTGCTTTTGCTCTGCTGATTCACGGATGGCACTTCTCCGGGATTTTTCTCGGTATGTACGCACTCTCGGTTTCAGCGTAATCTCCATTGGCTGCTCTTCATAGACTCCGATGTTCATGCTGTCTGTCTCACGGATCAGATCTCCTGCCAGATGCTGCGGACATTCCATGCCGAATACCATTGCCGACATCTTATGCGCCTCTTCCACATCCTGACACCGTAAGAACAATTCTGCTACTTTCCGGTATTCCTCTTTTCTATTCGCACCCAGTGCATTCTTTTCGCTCAACTGTGCAGCGTATCTTGTAATCCTTCGGATGATATCATTGGTGGCATCAAAAAGTTTTCCCGCTTCGTTCTCCTGTCCTTCATTTCCCACGAACCAGTCATAGATGCTCTGATATCGTCCCTTGACTTTCTGCTCTATCATTTCTTTCGAGATTTCTATCTCCATACGCGGAATTGACAATTCATAATCTATAACTTTTTCAAATACATGCTTTTTCAGTTCTTCGTTCTGTAAACGCAGATTTTCTTCGATCACTCCGACATTTCTCTGCAGTCCTTTAATGAAGCTTCGCAGATACTCGATCAGCCGGTCCTTGAACACCAGAAATTCTTTCGTATGCATCATCTCTTCTGCCCGGACGCTGTTCAGATCCCTGATATAATCCTGATAATTCTGATTCAACCGGACAAAATCATTATTCAGATCTGTCCACCATGTGTATACTTCATTCTTATCTTTTCCTGCCATGTCCGGAAAACGCTCTACGCTTCTCCTTATGCGCTCCAGAAGTGTCGGTTCTAATGATGCTCCCTCGATGAACAGATTCTCTAACCGGATCACCAGACGCTCTATCTCCACACTGTACTCTGTCATCTGATACCGGTACTTTTTGTTCTTGAATTCTTCGATGGATGCGACCTTTTTTGTATCCTGGATTGTATTCAGGTTCTTCCACTCTGTCAGCATGGTGAGATCCTGCTGGCACTGTTCCGGTCTGTAATCCGCAAAAAGCGGGTCCTGTATCATCTCTTCATAGACCTCTTCCTGATACAGCCAGTATTTTAATTTCTCATAATGCTCGAAAAAGATACGCATGATACAGCGGTATCTGCTTACGTTGTCGGCATTCAAATATTTTGCTTCTGTCAGCGGCTTGATTAATTTATCTGATACCTGCATAGAACTTCTCCTTCTGGTTAATTAAGTTCAGTATAGCACATGCGTTGGAAATATATTCCAGATATTTCCTGTTTTTTAATCATTCACATAATCATAATAATCCGCTTCGCTGGCAAATAAGATATATTCACCATCTACCATTCCCATATAACCGTCACCTGTGTTAAAACCTTTCATTGCCAGTTCCTCCATTTCTTTGAAAATAAATGATCTGTTTTCCCTTTTATAGCTATAGTTTATAACATCAGATGGGGTATAAAATTACCAACTATGTTAAAAAATACCCAAAAAGAGTTCTCTTCTCAGGTATCTTTATCTATCCATATTCTATTTTCGCTGATTATGGGCATCGGCCTCTCTCCACCATCTACCCATTCCGCTTTTTCAACTGCTTAAACTTCTGCCTTCTTAATAATTCCGACACCAAGCGGATACGGTCCTGTATGCACACCAATCGTTGCTCCGATCTGGTAGATTCCAATCTCATCGATTCCAAGCCGTTCTTTTATCAGGTCCTTTATCATCTCACGGAATCTGACTGCCTCATCATAGTCATAATCATAGTCGATACAAAAATCATATTCACCAGGTTTTGCATCAATCTCGTCCAGATAATTTTTCGTCATATCTACAACCTTTTTCATAGATTTGATACGGTTTCTTGCCAGTCCGGAACTGAAGATTTCCCCTTCTTTTAATGTAATCATCGGTTTTATCCCCAGTGCGCCGGCAGCTATCCCGGCCAGTTTCCCGATTCGTCCACCATGTCTCAGATAATCAATAATTCTCTGTATTCTTTTATTCCGCATTCTCTGTATCCAGAGATTTTTCAATCTCCTCTATAATCTGCACTGCTTTTTTTGCTTCATCCGCCTCTGCCCAGATATCAACGCCGTATACTCCAAATCCGGCAACTCCATATGCCGCTACACTTGAACTTGGTTCCTGTGTGAATGCAGCAATTCCATTTTCTTTTAACATTTCTACCAGCATCTCTGCTTCCATGATGTTTTCTGCATTATAGATCTTTTTACATCCTGTTACTTTCATGAGAATCCCTCCTTCTCGTTTTAATCATTTTCCAAATCTTTTTCATAAATTGTCTCAAGCACCTCTTCTTCATTTACCAGTTTTATTCTGATAATCTCATCTCCACAAGTCTCACAGGTCACATACGTCTTCTCATCCACTCCCTGCGTAATTTCAAAAACAAATATCTCATCTTCTGTAAGTTCTCCATTTGGCTTTCCAATCTCAGCTTGAAGTTCTTTATAATCTGTACTTCGCTTTATAAAATCTGTAAAATACTGAGCCGAAAGCTCTCTGTCAACCGGATAATATTCTCTTAGATTTCCATATATAAGCATCGTCTGATAATCTTCACAGGATTTCTCCTGTGTATAGATTCCTTGTTTTGAATGCCAAAGAAAATATCTGTCATTATACGCCTTCTTTGTAGCCAGATCAATAATCTGGATTCCTTTATTTTCCGGATGTTCCTTATCCGCCGTGACAACCTCCATATAAATATAATAAGTCTGATTTCCTTTTGTTATTTTTACACCTGAATCCATTATACGATAAAGATTTCTGTCCTGACTTCCTGTTACTCTCATTAAAATACTATCCTTATCAAGAGTTCCGTCTTTTATTGTCTCGCTGTAAAATTCAAGAAATTTGTCCAGTTGCTTTTCAAACTTTTCTCCTGATACATTTTTTGCAAATAATTTTTCTATTTTCTTCTTATCATTCTGATTTGCCGCATCCAGAAAATCTGTAAGGATTTCTGTAAACTCTCCGTGATCTGATCTGAATAATCTGCTCAGAAATGTTTTCCCGCATCCAGATATCAATGTTACAGCCAGCATGAGAATCAGCATAAATGTTATCCTTTTTTTTATCATCCATCCCCTCTGTTCTCAGGATTTTACATCTTTTCATAATACCCCAAAGCTCTTTCACAGAATTTTCCCTATATATTGGCTTTAGATCTTTCTTTAATTTTTTTCGAAATGTATTGAATAGAATTATTATATTTCATATTCGATTATTCGTCAATTTATCGGTAGTTTAAAAAACCTTGAAATACAAGCTGTCTTTGCTCTTATTTCAAGGATTCATTTTTTTACTCGAATTCGGTTTCGACAACTATATATTGTGTCTGGCCAAGTTTTATATTATCCTTTTTGTATTCTTCTTAATGGCAGCTGTGGCTTCCGCATCCATGCTCGCCACATGTATGCCCTTCCTCATGGCTGTGCTCATGGTGAGAACACTTTACATCCGGATTGTAATCAAGTGTTTCATTGACAAGTGCTTTTACTGCCTCATCCGCATCCCCTGAAACACCTCCGTAAATCTTCTTCCTGGCGTTCTCGTAAATACGCTGGACCGTAATTCTTGCAATCTGCATAAATACCGCACACTGTTCCTGACTATAACCTTCCTTGTCCAAAAGACGGATTGTCTCGTATTCATCTACCGTCAGAACAATGGGCGGCATCTTTTCATTATCATCCGCCGGAAGGAATTCTAAAATATTGGGAAAATAGCATATGTCAATAACTCTTCTTAAGTGCCACATAGGAAATCAGAAAATTTGCAAACCAGCCAGCCGGTACAGCAAGCCAGACAAATGCAATGCCAAACCGGGGTGCAAAAATCAAAGCAACCGCCAGACGGATCGCAAGGTTTACCATATTGGCGATGAGAAACGGGCGCATGATTCCAAGTCCACGAAGTACTCCATCGGTTGCCATCTTGATACCCATGAAAATGAAAAAGTAACCGAGCCATCTCATGTAATCCCCTGACACCTGATATGCCAAGGCGGATCCATCTTTCCCCAGGAATAATGAAGAAATCTGCGTATGAAGTGTTTCAATGACTACAAAAGCAAGGACTGCAAAACACAGATCTAACACCAGTGCCGCGTGATATCCCTTTTTGATACGATCCATTTTCTTTGCACCAAGATTCTGGGAAACATACGGTGAGACTGCATTTCCGATAGATACAAATATTAATGAAAAAACATTCTCTACTCTCATCGTTGCCGCATAACCTGCAAGTGCCTGTGTACCGAATGGATTTACAACTGCCTGTACAATCATCATACCGATTGACACTGTAGACTGCTGCAGAACCGAAGGTACAGCAATCCGCAGTATGGAATACAATTCATGCCTGTCAAACCAGTCAAAATGACTTTTATACCGGCGCATCCGGCTAAAGAAGATCAAAAGTGAAAACACGGCTGAAATCCCCTGTGCGATAAGCGTTGCAAGTGCTGCACCAAATACTCCCAAACCAAGTCCCGCCACCATCCAGAGATCCATAAAAATGTTCAAAACAGAAGAAAATATCAAAAGTCCCAATGGAATCTTGGATTCACCGATCGAAGTGAACATTGTTGAAAGGATGTTATACATAAAGAGAAATGGAAATCCCACAAAATAAACACGGAGATACAGTACTGCTTCCTCCAGTATATCAGCAGGTGTCTGTAATAAACTCATCATCGAATGGGAAAAACAAAATCCAAAGACACCCAGCAGTATGCTTAGAATCAGGAAACTGATCAATGATGTTGACACAATTGTTTTCATTTTACTATAATCTCTGGCTCCAAAATAACGGCTCACAAGTACACCTGCACCTACGCCGGCCCCCAATGCTATACAAATGAAGACATTCGTAAGTGCAGCACAGGCGCCGACTGCCGCAAGTGCAGATGAGCCAACAAACTGACCAACGATAATAGAATCAGCCATATTATATACTTGTTGAAAAAAGCTGCCTAAAATCATAGGCATTGCAAAAACAGTCAGCGCTTTAAGAGGCGCATCTGTAATTAAATATTCATCTTTTGACATTCGCTAACTCCTTCATAAATTCGCTTATTTTCTTTCCGTAGACATTCATTTTATATCTTTTAAATGCAAAATGCAAATTCCCCAAATTCCTCCACAAGTCCCATATGTCTGAAAATGCAGGCAACAAAAAAACATTAATTCATTTGCTGATCCGTCGTCTCGTTCCTGTGTCACCATAATTAACAGAGAGCCGTCATCTAAAAGCTGCATGTCTTCCAGCCATGGATAGCTGACACCGAATATGTCATCTCCACCTAGTTTCAAAAGCTGATTGCCTTCATAATCATAGACAACAATTTTTGTACAGCAGACCAGATATTGGAAACATTACGCTCTATGCAAATGACTCTACTGAACACAGCGAGCGGATATATACCCTCTTATACAAGAACCGAACTAACCGATGCCTTACATAAAATATTTGATTTTAGAACGGATAATGAATTCATTAGTAAATCAGATATGCGAACCCTCATCAAGAATACAAAACAGATAAAATCAAAGTAAGAATAATATAGTACATATCGATGCAAAAAGAAAAACGGCCACAATACCCATTTACTGGGTTTGTAGCCGTTTTGTTACCTTACAACTGTCAAAGATGGGCGTTTATCATCATTATTTTAACGCCGAATCATTCGACTTACTTCTTCTTTTTTCGGAATAGCTGGGATACCACCTCGTTTCTGCACACAAAGTGCCGCCGTAGCATTTCCGTATTCTGCACAATATTTTATTTCTTTCCAAGATAGTTCCTCAACAGGTTTTCTAAATTCCAAGTAAGCACTCAAAAAACCACCCCAAAAAGAATCTCCTGCACCTGTAGTATCTACTGACTTCACTTGAAATCCTGCAATACGTTCTTTTCGTTCTCCAAATGCTATTAAAACGCCTTCGCTACCAAGCGTAACAGCAACTAACTTCGGTCCCATCTGTAAGAATTGATCTGCTGCAGCTTCATAAGTTTTTTCTCCAGTCAGAAGCAAACTTTCTTCATCTGATATCTTCATCACATCTGCATAACAAATCATCGATTTCATTGTTTCTATAGCAACATCTTCGCTACTCCAAAGAGAAGCTCGATAATTCGGATCGTAAGAAATCAATGCCCCTTCTGCTTTCGCATGTGAGACTGCTGTTACTGTTGCCTCATGTGCAGGCTGTGCTGTCAAAGATAAGGAACCAAAGTGAAAAATTTTACAGTTCTGTAATAACTCCAAATTCAATTCATCCGCCTGTAATTTGGTATCTGCACCTGGTTTTCTTGAAAAAGAAAACTCTCGCTCACCATTTTCATCAATTGCAACAAATGCTAACGTGGTAAAATAGTGCTCATCCTCAATCAAGTTTAAAACACCTATCTTTTCTTTCTCCAAAGTTTTTTTCAGAAAAGCTCCATGCATATCCTTTCCAACTTTTCGCTATTGTATTTCCTGAATTGATTCACCATTATCAAGTGTTTGATTCCGATACTTGTCACGCTGTTTATTTATTGGCGCCCCATCACTCTCTGGTGGATTTCTTCGTACTTTGCAGAATCTTGCCCCTGACACACCACATCGCGAGGTTCTTTGGCTGGTCTATACACAGATGATTTTAGCAAGAACTCTTCCTTGTTTTGAAATGGTAGAAAAGAATTCCGTAGGCAGCGATGACATTATTTATCGAAGCGTTGCCTATATGGCTGCTCATTTTAGAGAAGATTTTTCGTTAACACAAATGGCAGAAGATCTGGGCTACAGTCCTTATGCGCTTTCTAGAGTCTTCTCTTCTACTTTCCATTGCAATTTTAATACTTACTTAAACAATATCCGTTTGGATTATTCTTGTAATCTGCTTCAACATTCCGACCGTAGCATTACGGATATCTGCCACAGTGCCGGGTTTGGAAGTCTGAGAACTTTCAATCGCACATTTCTAAATACTTATAAAATGTCTCCGAGAGATTATCGGAAGATGATTTGTGAAGTGTAATCAAGAATAGCCAACGAAAGTGATCGTTTCACTTCCACATTTTTCAACGTTATAACCCATTATAACCCATTGATATTTTTCTTAAAATGGGTTATAATAGATTGTAAGAAACGGGGTGATATTATGGATATCTACAAACGAATTTATGAATTAGAAAACGAAATAGCATCCTTACCACAAGGTTCTATCAACATGAAGAAAATTTACGGCAAAGAGCAGCCTTATCTGCAATGGACAGAGAATGGAAAAAGCAAAAGCAAGTACATTAAAAAGAACGAACGCGAAGAAGTTTTTGCAGGTGTTGAAAGGCGCAAACAGCTTCAAGAAGAATTGAAAGAACTGAAACAACACAGTTCTATTGTTCCACCTAAATCTACAGATTTTGAAACTTCTGTCATTATCGGAGAACGTCTTCTGGCACTGACAAAAGGTGTAAAAAACTGGGGAAAACGTGATTGTTTCAGACAGTTACAGGCATATTTAAACAGTGAGGAAACAGATCGTGTATGCTTGGTATTTGGTCTGCGACGAACAGGAAAGACAACAATGCTGCGTCAGGCTGTTTTAGGAATGACTCCATCACAGTCCGCAAAATCAGCATACATCAAAGCGAAAGGGAGCGATACCATGGCAGCGATGAATCGTGATTTGGGCAAACTCCTTGATCTGGGATATGAATATGTTTTTATTGACGAAGTAACCCTGATGCCCGACTTTATTGATTCAGCAGCACTATTCTCTGATATCTACGCTGCACAAGGTATGAAAATTGTTTTATCCGGAACAGATTCTCTTGGCTTTTGGTTTGCGCTTCATCAGGAACTTTATGATCGAGCTGTTACGATTCACACTACCTTTATTCCATTCCGTGAACATAGTCGTTTACTCGGTATCGACAGTATTGACGAGTACATTCGCTATGGCGGCACACTTCGTGCAGGAGAACTAGATTTTGATGATAAAGACGTTATTGCAGAGGATGCTTCGTTCCGTGATGACGAATCCACACGGCGTTATATCGATACCGCAATCTGTAAAAATATCCAGCACTCCCTGAGTTGTTGTCAAGATGGAGGATATTTCCGTCATCTCCAATCACTCTATGAGGCAGGTGAACTAACAGGTGCTATCAATCGAATCATTGAGGATATGAATCATCGTTTCCTTATTCGTATTCTGACCGACAAATTCAAATCTCATGATTTGGGTTCAGCTGCTGATGTTTTGCGAAGAGATCGTAATCCAGAACAGCGTACAGATATTTTGGATAAAATCGATACAGAAGCAGTAACCAAACGATTAATGGATATGTTGGAGATTCGCAACAAAGAAGAACAATCTATTGGTATTACAAATGCTCACATAGAGGAAATCAAAGAATATTTGAAAGCACTTGACCTGATTGTTGACGTTCCACGAGAAACGGTAATTCCAAGTGCTGAACCACTAGAGAATATTTTATTCACGCAACCAGGCATGCGTTATTGCCAGGCACAGGCATTGGTTCATTCTTTGACAAAAGATGAATTATTCTCTACATTGAGCGAGCACGAAAAAATGTTAGTTTCTGAACGTATTTTGGAAGAAGTGCGTGGTCGTATGATGGAAGACATCGTACTTTTAGAAACATTCAAATCGACTAAAAGACATCAACGTGTTTTCAAATTGCAATTTGCTGTCGGCGAATACGATATGGTAATTTACGATGCTAAACTCAATACATGTGAATGCTACGAAATAAAACACAGCTCGAAAATTGTTCCAATGCAAGCTCGCTTCTTAGTTGACGAAGAAAAACTGAATCAAACAAGTCATAGATTTGGTCAGATTACCAAGCGATGTGTGCTCTATCGTGGTGAAGATTCCGTCATGGAAAATGGCGTTGAGTATCAGAATGTAGAAAATTATTTGAAACATTTATAATTTTCCCCTAAAGAAAGAGCGGTCCATGACATTTAACATCATGAACCTCTCTTACTTTATTATCCTCTATTTCTTTTAGATGTGAAAATAGTTGTTGTAAGAACAAATTATGCAAACACAAACATCATATGAAAAACTATTCACTAATCTTGAGCTGCTCTATATTTTTTACTCCTCTAGTTCAATATTTATCGATACATCCTGTGTATCTTCATTGCAACTAACAAATGGTAAATGAATATCTGATGTCTTCTTCCGCACTGATATGATATTCGTCTTCCACATCACTTTGCCAGCTGTCGATACCTCCGACTCCTCTGACTGCTCCGTATACGCATAAAACTGTTCTTCTTCTGAAAACATTCCTTTTTCTGCTCCGGTTGCCTCCATGCTGTAAGCTCCTCT
>OGZI01000475.1_pt1 | contig 52276 bp, 75 predicted proteins | sample 1576711 | NCBI WGS metagenome assembly OGZI01 (sample SAMEA3541482, study PRJEB24748) | human gut metagenome | biome: human gut; feature: human-associated habitat; material: faeces | place: China | collected 2012
ACTTCATTCATGCCAGAGCTTGCAAACTAAAGTGCGAAAAAATCTTGACACGACCGCTTATCGCTCTGCACGATCTGGACTGTCCCTGGCGGCCCGGAGATGATGGACGGACTTTGCGGACACATACTAAAGCGGAGGCACCTGGCGGGGTGTCTCCGCTTTTTCAAGGAAGGATGTAAGAAGTTACTTTGTGTCGTTGGGGCATCTTGATTCGATACCTGTTGCGGGGCCTGTTATCGTCTGCAAAAATGCTATCTTAAAACTTTGTGCAATTTTTCAGAAAATAAAAGTTCGGTTTTGGGCCTTAAAAGTTGTGGTAGGGAGTTGAGGGTATTCCCTCGCCGCTCCTTGACAACTGGACACGCATTCGTCAAGTACATCAGTTCCGATGTGTGAAAGCATGAGCCACAGCAGCAGGGTACGCCATGACCCCCGCCCTACCGGGCCGAGCGAGAATACCCCCTGCGAGTGCCGGTTTGCCCCCGGCATGGCGATGACAGTCGGAATGACAATGGTACTCCCGCCCAGCCACAGCTTCACACAATGGGGGCGGCTCTGTCAGAACGGCAGTTGGGGTGAAACTCCCGTGAGGTGGTGCGGCACATCACCGCTTGGCGACTTCCCTTTGCGGGCCGGGGTGTCAGGGACAAATGGGCTTGCGGATACATAGTCATACTCCCGATTTTGGCAGGGGTTTTACTGTGTTCATCTTCCCGATAAACTGGAATTTGAAGTCTAAACCACATTTTCACCTAAAATTATTTTAGGCATTGTGGTTAAACAGCGATTCCAACGTTTATAGAATTTCTCTACACCAAGTTTTGAAATTCTTGCATGTGCTTCTTCATTTTCCAGCACCCAATACAAGACATATGTTACCTTACCTACATTTCTTGTAAGACGAACAGGTAATTCTCCCTCTTTAACTGCATTGAAATCTTTTTGTCGGTGAGTACGTTTTATATAGTGTACATCAATAACACCATCTTGCTCCAAGTAAAATTCCGCTACTTCCCTCATCAGTTCTTCGATTTCATCTAACTTGGTGAGTTTTGCCTCATATATGCATATTTCATTAAACATAAAACGCCTCCACAAATTTGGATTTGTCAGTTAGTTTTACCACCGCCATTATATCAGCACCCGCCAAAAAATTCAACATACATTTGGCGGCATAGGAAGGATGTAAGAAGTCACATTATATCGCTGCGTACATAGGGCCGGGTAACTCCCAGCCCTATTTTTATGCCATAATCAAACCAATGGAAGGAGCGGTCACATGACAGAAATCGAAATCACAAAGGCCAGCGAGGTCAAGGTACGGGAGATCGAATGGCTGTGGTATCCCTACATCCCCTTTGGCAAGATCACGGTGGTGCAGGGGGACGCCGGGGACGGCAAAAGCACCTTTGTCCTCAACCTCGCCGCCATGCTGAGCCGGGGACAGCCCATGCCCTTCACGGACGGCACAGGCCAGCCCCCCATCAACATCATCTACCAATCCAGCGAGGACGACGCCGACGATACCATCGTCCCCCGGTTCATCAGCGCCGGGGGCGACCCGGAGCGCCTGCTGTTCATCAGCGAGAGGGAGCGGTATCTCTCCTTTTCCGATGAACGGCTGATACAAGCCGTCAGGCAGACCGGCGCAAGGCTCGTTGTCCTCGACCCCCTCTCCGCCTACATCGGGGAGGAAACAGGCATCAATGCCGCCAACGAGGTGCGGCGGCAGTTCCGCCCCCTCATTGAGATCGCCAGGGAACAGCGGTGCGCCGTCCTGATCGTCCACCACATGAATAAGGCTATCGGGCAGAAGGCCATCAACCGGGCCGTTGGCTCCGTGGACATCGTGGGTGCTGCCCGGAGCGTCCTGCTGGTGGCCCGGACAGACCGGGAACACCCGGACGAGCGTATCATGGCCCAGGTGAAGTGTAACGTGGGGCCTACCGGCAGCGCCATCGTCTTTTCAGTAGGCGGCGGCGCTGTCCAGTGGCTTGAGGAAACCGCCAGGACAGCGGATGAAGTGCTGGGCAACGTGTTCGCCAGCCTGGGCAGACCTGACACCCAAATGCGGCAGGCCAAGGAGGTAATAAGTCAGCTTCTCTTGGACGGGCCGAAGCCCCAGCGGGAGGTCATGGAGAAGCTGAGGGCGGCGGGCGTTGGGGAGAGTACAGCGAAAAAGGCGAAGCAGCTTTTGGGCGTCCGCTCCGTCAAGGCCGGGGCTGTGTGGTTGTGGTCGATGCCGGATAGGGACGGTCTGTAATACGTTGGTCAGGGAGTCCAGAGGGAAGCCCTCTGGCCCACCACCTTGCTTGCAAGGTGTAGTGGGTTACACAACACTTGCGCCTGCGGCGGCGGTTGTGCTGCGAGCCGGGGCGAGAAGCACAGCCGCCGCCAGATACCGCTATGCTTTGAGAGCGGGAGCGAACAAAGCATGGCGGTATCTTTTTGCGGGCGCAAATGTTGTGTACCTGACCCCGCCCGGTCTTGAACACGTCCGTTCCAAACACGCACGGAGGGATGGGGGATGCTGCCCGCTTCTACGGGACAATGTGACTTCTTACATCCTTCCCGGAAGGAGGTCATTATGGCGAATTACGCGATCATGCGGATAGAGAAACGAAAGCTGCCCTCGGTGGGCCGTATCAACAAGCACCACGAACGGCAGAAAGAGGAATACAAAAGCAACCCCGACATCGACCGGGAGCGCACCGGCCTGAATTACCACATCGTCCAGCCCCCAGGCCCCTACCGGGAAGCGGCGCTGGCCCGTATCGAACAGGCCGGGGCACGACGGCGCAAGGACAGCGTGGTCTTGCAGGACTGCTTTGTGGGCGGCACTCCTGACTGGCTGAAGGCAAAGAGCCAGGAGGAACAGCGAGCGTATTTCAGCCACGCCTACCAATTTTTTGAGGACAATTTTGGAAAAGAAAATATCATCTCCGCCGTGGTGCATATGGACGAGGCTACTCCCCATATGCACCTTTGCTTTGTCCCCATCACCGCCAAAGGCCGCTTGTCCTCCAAGGACGTGATCGGCGGGCCGCAGGGCCTTGTGAAATGGCAGGACAGGTTCTACGAGCATATGCGCCAGCGGTATCCAGACCTGTCCCGTGGGTTGCCCAAAAAGCTGACCCACCGCAAGCACGTCCCGCCCTATATGTTCAAGCTGACGGCGGAGCTATACCAGCATTATGACGAGATTTGTCAGGCTATCAATAGTATCGGCGTTCTGAACAGCGGCAGGAAGAAAGAGGAAGCCATCGCCCTTCTCGGCAGGTATGCCCCGGAAATGACCCAGCTAAAGGCCCAGGTCGCCAGTACGGACAAGCAGATCGCAGACCTGGAACGGGAACTGGCCTATGTGACGGAGGGACGGGCCACGGCATGGCGGGCCAACCAGGACTACAAACAGGAGTTGGAGGAAGCCAACTACAAGCTGTATCAACTGAACCGGGAGCAGAAAAAGCTGGAGGGCATTATCTCCCAAATCCCCCCGGAACTGCTGGCGCAGTTGACGAAAACTGAGCGGGACGGCCGCAAAAATCAGGAAAGAGGGAAAAATAGATGAACATTCAAGAAATCAAGGTGTCGGAGTGCGCCGCCTTTCGGGACAACCCCTTTCAGGTCAGGGACGACGAGGGGATGGAACTGCTTGTCCAGAGTATCAGGGAGTTTGGCGTCATGACGCCCGTTGTGGTGCGCCCGGTCAAGGAGGGCGGCTATGAGATTGTCAGCGGCCACCGCAGGATACACGCTTGCAGGAGGGCGGGGATTGAGGAAATCCCCGCCCTTGTCCGTGATATGGAGCGTGACAGCGCCGTGATTTTCATGGTGGATTCCAACATCCAGCGGGAGGGGCTGTTACCGTCTGAAAAAGCGTTTGCCTACAAGATGAAAGTGGAAGCCCTGCGGCACCAGGGGAAAAGGTCTGTCCAACCTGGACAGAAGTCGTCAAGGGGCGCTGTGGCGGAGAACGCCGGGGAGAGCGAGACACAGGTGCAGCGGTATATCCGCCTGACCAATCTGGAAAAGCCCCTCCTGGCGCTGGTAGACGAGGGCAGGATCGCTTTTACCCCCGCCGTGGAGCTGTCCTATCTGAACCAGCGGGAACAGCTTGATTTGCTGGAAACCATTGAGAGCGAGGATGCCACCCCCTCGCTGTCCCAGGCCATCCGTATGCGGAAGTTGAGCGAAGCGGGCCAGCTTGATATGGACGGTATCTTCCACATCATGTCGGAGGTCAAGGGCAATCAGAAGGAGTACATCAAGCTGTCCAGCGATAAGATTGGGAAGTACCTGGGCAAGCTGCGTACCCCCCAGCAGAAAGAGGACTTCATTTTGAAGGCCCTGGCCTTTTACGCCCGCCACCTGGAGCGCCAGCGTTCCAGCCGGGACGGGAGGTGAGGGGCATGGCGAAGCAGACCGCCCCCAAGCGGCAGAAGCCCCGTCTTATTGTTCAGCGGGTATTCACTGGGGAAAAGAGCATGGAAGATATTCTTTTCCCCGTTATTTACGAGGATTTGCGGCGGCGGCTTGAACGCCACCGCACCTTGGACAAGGAGGGCGAGAGCGGATAAACTGTCCGTAAAGTCTGTTCAACACAAGGAGGTATTACGATGGGAATGAAAAAAGACAGCACCATTTATGACGTGGCGATTTATTGCAGATTGTCACGGGAGGACGTGAAAGAGGACGGTTCGGGGGATGAAAGCGCCAGCATTGGGACGCAAAAAGCCATCCTCACCGACTATGTGCGTCAGCGGGGCTGGCACCTTGTCCAGACCTATGTGGACGACGGCTATTCTGGAACGAATTTCCAAAGGCCCGGTTTCCAGAGCATGATCCAGGACATTGAGGCCAAGCGTATCAACTGCGTCATCACCAAAGACCTGTCCCGGCTGGGCCGGAACTATCTGGACTGCGGGCTGTATCTGGAAGTGTTCTTCCCGGAGCATGGAGTACGCTATATCTCCGTCAACGACGGGGTGGACACGCTGAACAAGAGCGCCATGGACATTACTCCGTTCCGCAACATCCTGAACGAGATGTACGCCGCCGACGTGTCCATGAAGGTGAAATCGGCCCTCCGTGCCAGGTTCAACAGCGGCCTGTATGTGTCCACCTCGGCAAATGTCAATAGGTAAGCGTAACAAAAAGTAAAAAAATTTTCAAACGCCCCCAAAAATCTGGTTGAACAGGTCTGCGCTGCTATACCACCCCAGGATCTTGCGGGGGTATCTGTTCAGCCAGTCCTCCACCATGCGGACCTCTTTGGGGGAAACTCTGTCGAAGTTGGTTCCTTTTGGGAACTTCCGCCGGATCATCTGGTTTTGCTTTTCGTTGCTCCCCCTTTCGCTGCTGCAATAGGGATGACAGTAATACACTTTGGTGCGCTGGCCGCCTGCCTTAAATATGGAGGTTTCCATGCCCTCGCAGTTGGAAAACTCCGTGCCATTGTCCACGGTAATGGTCTTGAACACTTCCGGGAACATTTTTCCGTATTTCCGCTCCAGCGTATTCATGGCCCGTACCACGCTGGCGGCGCTCTTGTCCGGGATCAGGCGCATGATTTCCTGGCGGGTCACCCGCTCGGTTAGGGCCATAAGGCACTTGTGGCCGCCGCGGCAGGACACCACCAGATCCATTTCCCAGTGGCCAGGCTCTTGGCGTGTGTTTACCTCCTCCGGCCTTTTCTCTATGCTGTCCCCCTTTGCGGCGGATTTCATGCGGCGTATGTGCTTGGTTTTCTTTTTCTGGCGGGCCCCCTTAAAAGGCAGGTCTTTATTGGTCAGGCGGGCAAAGATCCGCTTTTCTACATAGGAATAAAGTGTCTGCCGGCAGACGCGCACCCCGAACTCCCCATATATTTCCGGGTGGTTTTCAATTTCATGCAGGGCGGCGGAGGGGCTGTAATCGTAATCCACGATCAGCTCCTCCAGCTTTTCGGCATAGTCCCTATGGTTTCCGATCTTCAATCCCGGCCCTTTAGCTTCCAGATTGGCTTCGTACCTCTTTTGTGATCGCTCCGGGATGTATTCGGTCACCTCGATGTAATCCGCGTTCATGTAGGTGTATGTGCCTCTCTTTAACTCACGGCAGACTGTGGCCGCACTCACATGGAGGGCCGCACCGATCTGGCGCATAGTCGCTCCCTCTTTCCGCATTTTTGCCATTTTGTTCCGATCATGGGCGGTTAAGTGCTTATATCCTTTCATGGGGGCGGCCTCTCTTTCTCTGTAATATGACAATAGGCCGGCGTGGTTCTTTCTACCACGCCGGCCTATTCTTTGTCCAGCAGCCACAGCACAGGGACCTCCAGCACCTCCGCAATGGCCACGGCCTCGAAGTCCGTCACAATCCTGGCCCCGCTCTCCATGCGGCTGATCACATCCCGCTCCACCATGATCCCCCGCAGTTGTAGCAGTTTGCATAGTTCGGACTGGGAAAGTCTCCTTTTCTGCCTGGCCTCTCGGATCCGGTCCCCGCACAAATTCCTTTTCCCGTTGATTTCGTAAAACTTCACCCGGCGCCCCTCCATTGTGGATATGGCCCACATTTTTCTTGATATTAACACAGGTCGGCGTCAAAACCCGTGGTAATATTCAGCACAAGAAAATTATAGGCCCTTTGGCGCAGGGTTATTCATTGGGGGCGGCGGTTCCGATCCTATGTCCCACCGTCAGCGGGTAATTTTCATAATGTCATTTGGGGTGCAGTCCATCAGCAGGCACAGTTTTTCAATGGTTTCAGTTGTGACCGGCTTCCCCTCTCTTAACTTTTGCAGAGTGCTTTGTGATAGGATGTTTTCCTTTCTGATCCGGTATGTGGTGATCCCGGCTTCTTTCATTTTTTCAAATGCTCCCTGGTAGCTGATTGCCACTTTCGCCACCTCCTTGTGCGGATATTGTATCACACTTTTATGCACTCTGTAAAGTGCATAAAACACACAAATACAAGCACTCCATTTCGTGCATGTTGCCACTTGATTATGCACTCTTTAAGGTCTATAATAATACTCGTAAGGCAGGGGCACCCAGCCCCTTATGAAAGGAAGTGAGGCAATGGAAACCGGGATGACAAATGCGGAATTTAACGCCTTTCTTGAAACCTTGGCCCAGCTCGTGGAAAGTAAGGCCAAAACGGTACAAGAGGCCGCCGCGCTAATTCGGCAGGCGCAAGCAAAATAAAAGGGTGCGCGGCCCCACCTCGCAAGTGAACCGCGCACCAAACCCAAAAGGGTGGCCGGTAGCCTTACACCGGCTCACCCCCATTTTACAAAAGTAAGGCGAATAAATCAAGGGGGCTTTTCAGATGGCTATTTTTGAAGTGGGCAAAAAGTATTACGACACCAGTGCGTGTGACCATAACTGCATTTTCGTTGTTGAGATCGTCAAGCGCACGGCCAAAACGGTGACTTTCCGCCGGGGTGGACAGGAGCGCCGGGCGAAGATCCACACGGACAACAACGGGGAATATATTATCCCTGAGCGGTACAGCATGGCTCCCGTGTTCCGGGCCAGCCGTGAGTATGTGGAGGTCCCGGAGGAGGCGGCTACCGCCTCCCCGGACCCCGTGGCCGCCTATATCCCCCAGGCCGCGCAGCCCACCGATCACCCAGGCGTGGTCATGGTTGGCCAGCCCGTCGTGGGCAACTGGGGCGCCATGTGTCCTATGGGTATCGGCGTGATCGTCGGTTTCACGGAGAGGGAGGGCACCCGCTGGATCCCCGCCGCCACCATGGCGGTGATCCGCTGGGACGATGGCCACACCTCCATGGAGGCCCTGGAGGACATACACCCCCGCGGGTGGCGTTCTCCCAGTGGTAGCCCCTTGGGCGTGTTCTTTGCCCGATAAAATAATATATGCCGGGCCGGGCGGCTACTTCCCGGCAGAAAGGCAGGAAATTATGAGATACGGCGAACAGCAGCGGGCCTATAATCAGGCCCGGCAGGCCAGCGAATTGGCCGGGGCCAGGGCCGCCGCCCACGAAAGGGCGTTTTTAGTAGCCAGGGGCGCCACGGATCGGCGCGGGCGTCCCGCCCGGTGCCTTTGGCAAATCGAAAATGACGCCGTTTTCGACGCCCTGGAGGCGGAATACCAATCGGACCCGGAGGCCGCCAAACTGCAAAAGGCCGATATGGCCGCCAGGGCGGCGTTGATAAAAGCAGAAAAGGACCTGGTGGCCTGGGCGCTCTCCATTGTTCCCACTGGTATTCGCGCCACCCTTGCCCCCGCCGCCGAAACGGACCACGCCACCCGGAAAAAGATCATTGACTTGGCCATGCGGTTGGATGCCTCCACCGTGTCCCACCGCGTCGTATAAAATGCCCCCGGCACCTACACGGTGCCGGGGGTTCTCTTACTCCGTTTTGTCTTTGTTCCAGTTCGTGATCTGCTCCAGGGCCTCCCGCAGTTTATCAAATCCGAACATAGCCGCATAGGCTACGAACAGGCCCAGGGCCACCGCGCCGGCCACCATGTACCAGGTGACGGCCCACCCCATGATCTGGAACACCGCAAAGAACGCCACCAGGGTGACAGCCATGGCCACCACCACCGCCAGAATATTGGTGGGGATCTTGTTCCAGGTGATTTTCTTCACCACCTGGGTGATGATGTTGGTGATTACGGTCAGGATCAGTGCCGCCAGCAGGATGGCAGACACCGCCAGGGGAATGTACTGCATGATGGTTTCCATTGATATGTCCTCCTTAAAATTATTTCACAGCCCCGCCCAGGGCGCACAGCAGCAGGTCCAGGGAGGGGAATGTGTCATAGTTGGCCAGCCAATAGTCCGGGGTGTTGATCACGCCGGCGGCCACCAGGGCGGCCACGCCCTCCTGGGGTGTGCCCGTGCGCGGCTTTGCCTTGGTGATGGTCTGCGCGGCCTTTTTCAGCAGGATCTCCAGGTATTGTACCTTTCCGGCCTCCGCTGCGTCCGCCCAGTAGTCCGGGGAGTTGATCACCCCCAGGGCCTCCAGCTTGTCGGCCGCGGCCTGTGGGGTGTCCTGGAGCATAAGCACCTGGCCCGCCCGGATCAGGTTCCGGTTTTGGATGGCGTTAATCTCCGCCAGGGTGTCCACGGTGGTTCCGTAGGTGCTGGCAATCTTGGAAAGGGTGTCCCCGGATTTCACCGTGTAAACGGTAGGGCCGCCCGCCGTGGCCGTTCCCCCGGAGGTCCCGCCCAGCTTCTTGGCAATAGCGGCAAAGTCCGGGCAGATAAACCCGCGGATGTATTTCCCGTTGATGGCCATGGTCCGCTTGCCCACCTTTCCACCGCTCATGTTGCCCTCTGTCACCACAAAGGTGCCCGCCGTGCTGTTTACCTGGGTCACAATGCCGATATGATCCACAGCTCCGGTACAGTCTCCTTTTCCGGTGTCGTCCCAGTCATACACGCAGGCACCGCCTACATGACACACATGGGCGTCATTTTCCACCCAAATGCCTTTGCCCTTTGCGATCTGCACGAACTTCTCCACGCCGCACTCGGTCCCGGTGTACTCTGCGATCCCGGCCTTTATGTACGCCGCGCTCACCGTGGCCGCACAATATGCGTCTTTCACCTGCATTTTGTAGCCGCGGGCCAGGGGTTTGTGGCTGTTGTATATCTCCAGGATCTCCAGGTGTTTGGCGCTCCCCTTGGTAGCGCCCACCCATGTGTTGATAATATCGGCCACTTTCTGCCGCAGTTGGTTTTCTGTCATTGGTAAAGCCTCCTTAAATGCCCACATCCGGCGGCTCTGTCCGGTCCGTGGGCGGTTCCTCCGGGGCGGGCCGGTATCCGCTCCCGCTCGTTCTGGCGGCCTCTGCCGCCTTGTCCTTGTTGGTCTTGATCCATCCCATGACACCGTTTTCCAGGCCGCACACGCCGAACACGCAGGCCGTCAGGGTGGATGGCTCCCCGCCGGTATGCCAGAACACGGCCAGTGCGGCCACAGTATAGGCCACCAGGATCACGCCCTCCAGCACCAGCACCTTGTCCATGACGCCCATTTTCTTGGGGTCGTCCCTTGCCTTTAGCGCCGTTCTCTGGCCGTGTGTGTTTCGGTGCAGGCGCCGCGCCGTAGCTCCGCACACCAGGAAGCCCAGCACGGTCCCCAGTGTCATGGAGGCAATGGCCAGAAACATGGTTTTCATGGTTCGTCCTCCCTCAAAAAATCGTGCTTGATCAGTCGGTCATCATATACCCGGCTGATATTCGCCACCGCATGGGTGGTCCGGTTGTTCTGGTAATCCGGGTTTGCTTTGCAGTATTTTTCGTACTGGTCGATTTCCGCCAGGATCTCCACAAATTCCTCTTGTGTGTGCGGAATGTCCCGCAGCAGCTCATTGTTGAATTGCAGGATCCTGGCCCGGTGCGCGTCCGCCGTCCTTGCTCCATCCATTTTTATGTGTGTGTCCAGGATCTCGCGGGTTTCGTCCAGCTTGTCGATCACATCCTTGTTGATGGCCCGCCCCACGGCCCGCGCAATGGCGGACCATGGATCCAGCTTGATGGGCGCTATCTGGATCAGCGTCATAGCCGCCAGAACGATCCCGCCGCCGGCCAGGATTTCCGCCGCCGTCATGTGGACACCTCCCCAATGGCCTGGGCGTAGTCCCGGCGAACCGCCGCGATCTCCTCCTCATGGTGGAGCGCATGGAGCTGCGCCAGCTCCATGGCCTGGGCCTGTAAAATCACATTCATCCGGTCGATGATGTCGCACAGCTCCGCCACTAGCTTTGTGTTGTCCATGGCCGTCACCCCCTCGCTCCGATCAGGGCGGCAATGTGCCGCAGATCCTCCACCGGGGCCTCGTAGAACGCATGTCCCCACAGGAAAAAGTCCTCATGCTCCGGGCGTCGGTACTTCTGGCACACGGGATCCTCCCACACCAGATCCCAGCGGCCTTGATACCCCGCGTCCCGTTTCTCCAGCCTGAATGTGATGGCCAGCGTCAGGGCGCCGCGTTCCAGCCCCTTCCCGTCGTCGTTCTTGGCGAAATGCAGGTGGGCATTTCTGCTTGTGATAGCGCACACGGCCGCGCCCTTATATATGATCAGGCCGTCTACCTCCTCCACCTCTGTCCCATACGGGATATTTACATGGCCTGCAATCCCCGCCTCTTTCATCCTCTTTTTTGTTATGTACTTACTCACGGTCTGCCTCCGTTTATGGATACAGGGAAAGCCCGCGTTTCAGCAGCACCGTGCCTCACCCCGTGGGCTTTCCCTTTTCCATTGTTCCTTACTCCTTACTACCGGGCAGCATACCCAGCAGTTCGGTGTACTCCTCCTCGGTCAGTTTGCTGGCAGCGAAGAAAATGTCCATCTTGCTTTCCAGCCCCTCGGTCTGGCCTCTCTCGATCATGCGTTTAAGGGTCCGATACAGCATCTTTTTTCACCTCCTCTTATGTTAAAACGCTTGCGCGTCGGTGCTTGAAATCCCCATTTCCAGCAGCGTCAGCCGCAGTTCCTGGTCCACGTTCATGGCGTCCACATCCTTGGCCGTGTCCTGGATCCGTTTCACCAGATCCCCGGCGTCCGTTTTCTCCAGGATCACGCTCTCCGCGCCCTCCAGGGCCTCCCGGCCCAGTAGGTGGTACACGGTCCCGTTATGGGCAATCCCTGCGGCCTCCGCCTCCTGGCACAGCACAAAGCACCCGTTTCCGGCCTGCCGCACATAGCTGGGGGCCTCAATCAGCGCCAGCTCGGCCCCGTCTTTTACAATCCGATACATGCTTTTTCCTCCTCGGTTTTCCTGCCCTTGATAAACAGGGCATAATACAGGCGGCGCAGTTTCAGCACCCGCCCATGGTCGTTGAATTGCTCATAGTAGGCGATTGGGCCTTTTAGCCACTCCGCCACCTGCTCCACGGTCTTTTCCCCGGCGTCCACCTGCTGGCGGAAATATCGCATTTTCCGCCGCGCACGCTTCATGCCGTCCCTGCACCCGTGTGTGATGATCCGCCCACTGGGCAAAATCTGAAACTTGGCTTTGCAGAAACGGAAAGGCTTGTCCAGGCTGATCACATGGCATTTGTTCCGGTTGATCGTCAGCCCCTTTTCCTCCGCCCGGAAGATCATGGCCTCCAGGACCTCCTCCGCCCGCTCCACACTCTCCAGGATCGCGTTGTAATCATCCATATAGTGGCCCATGCCGTGGAGGGATAGCTGGCATTTCATCCAGTTGTCCAGATAGGATGGCAAGGCCACCATTTCCTGCTGGCTCGGCTCCACGCCCAGGTACATGCCCACCTCTCCCGGCACCGTGGCCACCATCAGATCCGCCAGCGCCCGCAGGTCCGGGTCCAGGATCAGGCGCCGGTGTCGCTCGTACAGCAGCGCATGTGGGGCGGCCGGGAAAAAGTGGTGAAAATCCGCTAGCATGATGGCGCCCCGCCGCCCGTGCCGCCGGTAATGCCAGCGCAGTTGTTCCTTTAACCTCTGGTAATGGAAGTGCAGGCCCTTTCCCTTCTGGCTGGCTCCGTTGTCGTAGATCGTGCTGGGGCAGTAGAGCGGTGCCAGCACCTCCCTGGTGAAAACCTTGTGGATCTGGCGGTCCGTGATGTGCGGGGCGTCGATGATCCGAAACTTTCCCCGCTCCCGCAGAGGAAAACGGATCGTTTTTCCCGGCCTCCATTTCCGATCCAGAATCTTGCGCCGGCGCTTGGCCGTGCCGGAAAACAGGTGCAGCTCAAAGTTGTGTGTGGATCCTTTCCAGCGCACGCCGTTGCCGCACTTTTTCCCGTATTTGAACATGTTTCGATAGCTGAAAACACCCGCCAGTCCTCCCAGGCTGTCGCTACGGGCCTGTCTGTTTCTTCTCCGCCGCGCTTGGCGGCGTCGGTATCGCGCCTCCCGGCGCTCCTCGCTGGTCATAATATTTTTATTCGCCCTCCGCATAGTTGTCTTGTTGGTGCGCGTTCTCTGCGCGGCCGCCGGCGGCTCTGCCGCTTTGTGGCCGCGGCGTCCCCTTTGCGGGGAAAACTACTTTGGCCCGACACATGAAACGGGGATAGCGCAATACCCCGCCATGCAAGCAGCGTCCGTGTAAGGCCGTCAGTGGGCAGTTTTAGGGATTTACACCCAGGGCAGTATTTCTCCTTTTATACGGGTTCGGGACGCTCCTGGCGTCCGCTTTCAACCCATTCTATAAAATCCGGGGGCCAGCGCCCTTGAATTGTCCGCGTTGTTGTTGTTGGGCGTGCCGTCCGTGTTGACAAGGCAGAAATTATCGTTGTTTCCGGCATAGGCGGAACGGGTCCACGCATTGACAGCCGCCGGAGTGTCGCCCTGCCGCACGGCACTTGTTCAGAAATACACCCGGTTATGACCTATTATCGTTTCTTGTCGCTCTCCATGATGTTCCGCAGCAGGGTTTCCTCCTGGTCGATCAGCTCTCCCAGCTCTTGGGCCATGCGGTCCAGCCGCTCCGCGGCCTCCTTGGGCGGCACGCTCTTGCCCTTGCTGTCTGTAAAAGCGCCCTGCGGGTTGCAGTACAGGATTTCATAACAGTGGGTCAGGCGCACATCCAGGGCAGACAGGGCGGCCAGGGCCTCCAGGTGGTGCGCTTTCCGCAGCTCCTTCCTTTGCCCGTCGGACGGAAAGATTTTGTTTGCCTGCTCAGCGTGGTCCATGGCCTGGCCGGCCAGGCGGGCGGTGTCTGCCGCGATCAGCCGGGAATATCGGGCGGACAGCCGCGAAAGAAAATCTACGGTTTTCACATAGATCTGGTTGGCGGTGTTCACATATTCCGCCTTGCTGGTGGTGCGCTTCTCTTTTAAGACTGACATGGGAAACATCCTTTCGTCCGCCCCGCAGGGCAGGGGGTTCCTCAAAGGGGGACTAGTCCCCCTTTGAAGCCGCGCCGGGCGTCAGCCCGGTTTTGGCGTTTTCGCAAAAACGCCCGCGGCTTTATCCCGCCCGCTTCCGCGGGACGGGATTGAGGCCGGATATGCTGCGGCGATTAGACGGCAAAGCCGGGGGCCAGCGCCCTTGAAATGTCCGCGTTGGCGTAGCCGGGCGTGCCGTCCGTGTGGACAAGGCAGAAACTACCGGTGTTTCCGGCATAGGCGGAACGGGTCCACGCATTGACAGCCGATTCCGGGTTTTCAAATCGGTTGTGTACCTTGCTGTTCCCCGCCTTGTAATAGTCATACTGCTTTTGATAGTTTTTCTCCGCGCTGTTGGCGTAGGTCCGGCTGCCGTGGTATTCAAACTCTGCCAGCAGAAAGAGATAATCTGTGGTGCCCGTCACATAACTGACATGGTCGGCCCCTCCACCAGTATTGTCAGTAAACTTTCTGACATCCTTCATCACCGCCCGCAGGTCGGCTGAGATGGCCGCCAGCAGGGAGTTGGACGGCGGGCTGGACGGCGTGCCGCTGTTGCCCAGCAGAGTTTTCCGCATGTAGCTGTCATTCCATCCGCCGGCATTTGTGCGATATGTGTTCATGGAGAAATACCCGGATCCGCTCACGCTGCTCCCGTAACGTCCGTCACACAGTCCAATCAGTTTGTTCGAGATCTTTCCAATCTGGAAATGAATTTTATTGTTTCCTTCAATAATGCTGTTGTGGTTGAATCCAATGATAAAGGCTGCAATGGTTATGTTCTTATAAACGGATTCCCCCACGTTCCCGTTGATAACAATATTCCTTGTATCGCCCACATCCCAGTAATTATCTCCCTTCCCAGCGTCCGAAACCGCCTTGATTGTGGCCCAGCTGTTGGAGTCCAGCGTGGTGTTGACGGTGGTCACCTTGATGGCCTGGGTGGTGGTCTTGGTCACATCCCCCTCCGTGTAGGAAACCGTGATGGTGGTATTTCCCGCGGCCAGGGCGCCGGTGGGGGAATAGGTGTACCCGGTCACCGCGCCGCTGCTCCCGTCGGTGTAGTAGGCGGTCACCACCATGCCGGCGGTGCTGAACTGCTCACCGGAAAAATAGCTGGTGCGGTTGGGAGGCGTGGTGACTGCGATCCGGTCCAGCACCTTGGCCACCGTGATGGCCTGGGTGGTGGTCTTGGTCACATCCCCCTCCGTGTAAGAAACGGTGATGGTGGTATCACTCAATTTCAGGGCGCCAGTGGGGGAATAGGTGTACCCAGTCGCCGCACGGCTCTGGCCGTCCGTATAGCGGGCCGTGACGGCCATACCCGCCGGGCTGAACACTTCCCCGTACTTGTAGGCGGTTTTTGTGGGCGGGTTGGAGATCTCAATGCTGGCCAGCACCCGCACCGTCACCGCCACGCTGGCGGTCTTTTTGATCCCGCCCCGCTGATAGCTCACCGTGATGGCCGTGGTGTCCTTGGAGATGGTGGCAGGGGAGAATGTGCAATCGTCCGTCACATTTTCGGTGGTGTCATCCGCAAAGGTGGCAGTTACCACCATTCCCGCCGGGTCAAATGCTTCTCCGATGTAATAGCTCTTTTTATTGGGCTGGGTGGTGACTGCGATCCCCTCGGTGATCATCAGATCCACCTCGTACAGCAGGGTGCCGTTGACCTCCACCACCTGGGTGGCAGTCTGTTCGTTCAGGGTGGCCGTCACGGTCCAGTTTCCCACATTGGGCAATTCAAATTCCGTGGATCCCGTTCCCTCCAGGGTGGTTTCTCCGTCTGAACAGGTCACAGTGGCGCCCGTGCAGGTGGTCACCTTGATGGTGGGGCTTTGTACGCCTATGGCCTCTTTCAAGCTCTGGAGGGTGGCCCGCATGTGCTGGCCGCTGGCGTGGTCGTAGAATGGGATAAAGTCCTGCGTGGACATTTCCTCCGCTGCCGTCAGCTTGTTGGTGGGCTGCTGATAATCGGTGCCCGGTGTGGCCGCTCCCACGCTGTATTTTTCGCCCTCCTCGGTGGTGGTCTTGGTCCCTTTCAGCAGTCCCTCCACCTTGATGGTGTCCTGCTTGTCTTTCAGGGCGCCGTTGTGGGCGTTGGGATCCTTGTTGTGTTTGTCGATCAGGTCATCCAGCCCGGCCTCCAGATCCGGCTTTAGGGTCCCGTTGAAGTATTCCGCCACATCCTCGGCGGTCATCCACGCCTCCGCGGGGTAGGACACTTCCACCTCCACGCCGGCGGTCACGGTGATGGAAACGGGGTAGCGGCGCACATCCGGGGCGGTTCCCTCCACATAGGCGCTCACATACTGCTTTTGCTCCCCCAGGGACCCATAATAGATCATGGTTTCGGTCCCGTTCTCTACCTTGCCGAACACGGCAAAGCCGCCGATCCAGAAACCCTCCTGTAATCCGCCGTTCAGGTCGCTGCGGTACTCCACCAGCATGTTGACAGCGGCGCCCTCCACCGTTGGCACGGTGCTGGTGCCGTTGGGGCCTGGGTCAATGGGGGCGGTCAGCTTCCGGGCGGCCTCCGCGCTCTCCGCCGTGCCCTTGTCCATGACCACCTTTGTAATGGTCAGCTTATCACCGGCCACCATTTTGGCCAGCAGATTGTTGCCGGCCTCTGTAATGACAAATCCGTAAAACATGGTTGCCTCCTCTTACTCCGCCGCCGGTATGGCGGTCTGTGTGATAGTCCCGAAAACCCCGCCCGCTCGGATCGGGGCCTCCATGCCGTAGTCCATGGGCGCCGCCGGCAGGGCGGTGGACATATAGCCCCGCCCCATGGCGCCCGTGATGGTCAGGGCCGCCGGATCCATCTGCGAAATGGTGATAATATCATCCAGCCAGGAGGAAAGGCGCTTGACGGAGGCCAGGACCCGCCGGAACTCCTCCAGCTCTCCCGGCCCTACCTCGCCGCCGTCCCCCACATAGGCCCGGAAATGGTGCGGATCGCCGTCGTACTCGTACCACTCCTCGATATACCCAGTTTCAAAGATGGTTTCAATGATCCGGTTGACCGCCGCCGGGGTGCCCATCTGCGTGTAAAACAACAGGGATCCCTCAATCAGCGCCCGCTTGGTCTTGATCGAATAATTTTCATCATAGGACGGGGTGCGCAGCTCCACGGCCATATAATCCAGCAGCCACTCCGGCATGGTGGCAATGGCCGCATAGGTCCGGGCGGCATCGGAATAGGCACACAGCTTTTCCACCTGCCGCCCCACCGCGTAGGCAATCGCCTGGACCTCCGCCTGGCTGGCCAGGTTCTCCGGCATGATGTCGGTAAAGCGGCTCCCGGAAAGTTTAATCATCCTCCAGCCCTCCATAGGTCACGGTGGCCTCCCCCTGGAGGGCGGACACCTTGGTGGCCGCCACGGCGGTGTATGTGGGGGCCGTCACGGTCACCCGCTTGGCCCCGGCCTCCATGACCATGGCCACCAGCTTGGAGGGGTTTATGTCCCGTCCAATGGCCCGCTGCCAGGTCTGATAATCCGCCACCGCCTGGGCCACCGCCGCCTGGATGGTCACGGCCTTGGCGCTGTCGCTCCGGTTGATGTAATAGGTCAGGCCGATGGTATAGGGGACCTCCTCCGGGGCCGATACATTGACCAGATCCGTCATGGGCCGGATCGTCTTGTCTTGCAGATAGCCCTTTAGCCCGTTGATCATTTCCGGCCCAGGCTTTGCTCCGTCGGCCATGATGAAAACAATATCCACCGTGCCGGCCTCCTGGTCGCTGGTGGCCACCACATCCCCAATGGCCGGGCTGTACGCCTTGGCGTGGTATAGGTAGCTGTCCTCTGGTCCCGCCGTGGAATAGGCGCCGGGGGCCAGAAAAACCCGCTCCGCCAGGTCTGCGTCACTCTCGATCTCCGCCCCGCCCTCCGTGGTTGCGGTGTTGGCCACGCTGGCCACATAGGGGACAGGATCCACCATGGTGGACAGCTCCCCGGCGGTCAGGCCGTTGCCGGCGCTTCCGGTTTCGGTGCAGGTGGCCGCCACCTCCACCGCGGTGCTGCCCGGCGGGATCTCTGCGTATTCGTCCGTGGCAAAGTACACGGACCCGGAGGACGCCACCCTGGTGCCCTGGGGGATGGCTGTTGCCGTTTCCCGCTCCGCCGCCAGGGTAAAGCGCAGGGTACAGGTTGCCGCCGTGGCCGGACTTCTGGTGACGCCCTTAAAAAGCGCCAGGTTGTCCAGGTAGTCGGAATAGCTGTATTTCAATAGGCTTTGCTTGCCCTGCCGGTCAATGTACTGCATGGCCTGGTAGATCTGCGCCGCCGCGGCGTACAGGATCATGCGGTGGACGCTGGCCCGGTCCAGGGACACGGCCACGCCCTGGGCCTGCGTCATATAGTCCTCATAATCGGCCACCATTTCGCCCCGCACATCCTCCACCGTCTTATTGTCAATAAAGCTGATTTCCGGTGTGTTCTCGATTGCTGACATGTCAGGCACTTGTGATCACCACCTTGGGATAAAATACGCCCTCGCCGCCATGGGTCCATTGGACGGACTGCACCCGCACCTCCGGGATAAATTGGGCCGTCTTTTTGGTGATCTCCGCCGTGTAAAGGCTCTTGGCTACCTCCGGCGGCATGTCCACAAAATCCATATTGATCCCAAATTCCCGATCCAGCGGCATGGTGCCCTCTCTGGTGGAGTACAGCAGGGCCAGCTTGCGGTCCAGCTCCGCCATAGCGTCATTGGCAAAAGTGAATTGCAGTTGAAAATCAAAAGGTGAAATATTCATGCGTATTCCTCCAGCGTGATGGACAGGGCGGCCTTGACCAGCTCCCCGCGGCTGAATATGGTGGACCAGGTTTCGCTTGATCCGGTCAGCCGAAACGGATTTTTCCCCACCGGCCTGTTGCCGATGACCAAATATTCCGCCGTCCCTGCTTCCACCATGCCCTCCACCGCCTCCAGCACGGACCGGGGGCGCACCCCCAGGCCGGCGGACAGGTATATGGTCAGGTTTACAGTCTGGAGGCCAGGGCCTAAAAACTCCGCCTTTGGCTTTGCTCCCATGGCTTCATGGATGGCCCAGCGCCCGGAGGTTTCCCTGGTCATTTCCTGGAGGATCAGGGCGGTTTCGTCGCTCACCTCAAAGACGATTTTCCGCCCCAGCGTTCCAATGGTCACAGCTTATCCTCCTATCTTCACATCAGGGCTTCCGCCCGTCACGGTCCCGCTCCCGCTGTGCGCGGCCAGGGTGTCGCCCATGCGGGCCGCTGGTTTCCCGTTGATCCGCACCGTCCCGCTCCCAGCGCCCACGGCGCCCTGGCTGGATCCACAGCACCCGTCCCGCTCGGTGGTAATGCTCCCCACCGTAGCGGCGGACAGGCCGTTGATCCGCACCGTCCCCGAACACGCCCCGGAGATCTCCCCGCTGAACGGTTCCGGGGAGTGGGTCGGTACATGCCCCGTGTGTTCCCCGGCGGTGGTTCCCGCCACCGCGTCGGTTATTCTTGCCGCCTGCGGCATGGCTCCCGCCTCCTTTAGTTCAGGTCGATGGTGGCGCCGTTGATGGTCACCGCTCCGCCGGCCTCAATGTGGATGGCCCCGGCGCATTGGATGGTCAGGGTGCTTCCGTCATACCGGATCACGGCCTCCCCCGGCGTCCGGCCCAGGTCCTTGCGGAACAGGCCCTCCGCGCCCTCCGGGGGTTTGTGATTGCCGGACCAATACCGGCCCAGGACCAGCCCTGCCTCGGTCCCGTTGGATAGGTGCAGCACCATGACGGGATCCCCCACCTTTGGCATGTTGTACTCTGTGCAGAGCATGGGCAGGGGGGCGGTCACGCTGTTGTCCTTGTCGGGGTAGACCACCCGCACCAGGCCGGCGGCGTAGTCAATGGATGAAACCTTGCCCACCCTGAAAATTTCATTTGCCATATCGTCCTCCTCAGTCCGCCGTCAGGGCGTTGGCCGCCTTGAGCAGCAGGGTGTCCAGCCACGCCAGGGAGGTGTAGGCGGTGGCCCAGTAGTCCGGGGAGTTGATCACCCCGGTTTTGGTCAGCACATCCAGCGCCGCGTCCACCGTCGTGATACTTGTCCCGCCCAGGTTGACTTTGATCCTTGTGGCCATGTTCAGGATTAGGCCGTCCAGGTTCTTCACGTCTTTGTAATGGGCCACCCAATACTCCGGGGAGGCCATGACACCCACGGCGGCCAGCCGCTCGGTGGCGTCCTTGATCACTTCCTCTGTCATGGCTTCCACCAGGGACAGCTCCAGGTCCATGGTGTAGCCGTTCCCGACATGGTGTGTAATACTGTCGATGTAATACTTGCCGGAAAGGCGCCCCAGGCCCACCACGGTGACGCATTGGGAGGCCACCAGGGTGGCATTTCCGGTAATGGTCAGGGAAAGGGTGGTGTGGCCGTGGTTGGCGCTGTCCACCGCCGCCTGGATCTTTCTTTCTGCGTCCGCCAGGTTGTCGGCCTTGCCGGATTGTTTCAGGATCCTGGTGCCCGTCCCCACCGTGGCCTTGATCTCCGCCTCGGTGATCGGGTCCGTGTAGGTGTATTCCCCGCCTGTGTAGGTTCCGGCCAGGGTCTTTTTCCAGCTCCAGCTCTCAATGTCGCTTTCCCGTATCGTTAGCACAGGGTCCTTTTTCTTGTATGCCTCCCGGTCAAATACCACGATTTTTTGGGCATACACTTTCATAGCGTAGCCGTAACTTTCGCACACCTGCATGTAAAAATCACAATCCGTCTGGCTTGACTGCTCAATGGATTGGATCGTGAACGGCGTCCCCTCCACATCCCAGGCCAGGGCAATTCCGGCCCGGCTGGCTATCTCTTTTCCGATCTCCTGGACCGTGACTTTCTCCCAGGTCTTTGTCCGCTCGGTTTCCCGAAAGGCTCCGTCCGCCGGAACGGACACGGCGGAAATAGTCCCCGTGATCGGCCACCCTGCAAAATCGAAGTTGTCCAGGATGAAAAACCCGCAGGGGAGGGCGCGGTTATCGTCCTCCCGCTCCCAGTTGGAAAGTTTTATGGCGGCCTCCAGCGTGTCACCCTCCAGGGGCAGCCACGCCACCGTCCATTGGCGGTCCCGGTCATGGATCGAAATGTCCAGGCTGTCCGCCTCTCCGCTTGCGGGATCCGTGTATGTGATCTCCGTGGTTTGGCCCAGCATTTTGCTTTTGACTGCCGCGCCGTTCCAGGTCAGCTCCACCGCCGCGCTGCGTGTTCTCATGGCGTCCTCCAGATCGGCAGGTTTTCCGCCTTGTCATCCTTCGGCGGGTCCGGTGTTTGAAGCACCGTCCCCGCCTCAAATACGAAAATATCCAGTAGGGGAAGGTTGTTCTGCATAAGCCAGCCGGTATAGGTTTCGCTCCCATATACCTTGTGCGCGATAGCGTCCCAGGCGTCCCCCTGTTGGGTGGTGTAGGTTTTTGCCATGTGCAGGCCTCCTTACGCCGGTGCAAACTTTTTGCGCCGCTCCTCGGCTTTCATCTGCTTGTACATCTTTTTGAACTCCGCAAAGCTCATGCGGGCGGCTTCCACAGCCTCCTCCTTGGTGGTGTTGCCGTAGAAATGGAACACAGGGGACCACACGATCCGGTTCCCGTCGCCGTCCTCCGGGTCCCCGCCGCCCTGGGGCTTTGGCTTGTTCCATTCGTCCAGCAGGGCCGCCAGCTTGGACAGCGGCATGACAGCCTCCGGTTCTCCGCCCTCACCGATCATGGCCAGTGTGGGGGCCGTGGCAATGCCGCCGGCGGCCAGGGCCGGAATGGTCGGGATATTAAAGCCCAGGGTTTGCCCGCCTACCAGCGGCACCCAATCCGGGATGGTCACCGAAATGCTGTTGATCTTCTCCAGCACCCAGTTGATGGCCGAAATAACCCCGTTGATAGGCGCTTTTGCCAGGTTCACGATCATGCCGAACAGGTTTCCGAAGATGTTTACGATATTATCCCAGGCGCCTTCCCAGTTTCCTGTAAAAACATTTTTTACAAATTCAATGATATTTGTGAAAATGTCCTTTACATTTTCAACGGCCGCCTGTATGCTTTGCCACCATCCTGTGATAAAGGCGGACAGCATTGGGAAGTTGGCCTGGAACGCGGCCACCAGATTGGAAATGGTAGTTGTGACCCAATTTTTAATATTCCCGAACACTTGTGCAATTTGAGCGCCTAGTTCTGCGGCCTTCGCTATCACGGCGTCCCAATTCTTGTACAGCAGGACGCCGATAGCCACTACCGCGGCGATGGCCGCCACAACGGCTAGGACAGGCAGATTAAGCGCGGTCATGGCTCCCGCCAGGGTAAAGGTGCCCGTTGCGCTGGCTTCGGTTACTACCTTGTAGACACCCATAACGGCGTTGTATGCAGTCACCGCCAGCTTATACGCCTTATAAGCGGCCACCGCTGTCAATATGCCGGCGGCCAGCGCCAGGATCAGATCCTTGTTTTCGGAAACCCATTTTACCGCCGTTTCTGCTGCCGGTAGGATGACCCCTGTCATGTAGTCCCCGATCCTGCCTAGGGCTTCTTGCACGACGGGCAGGGCCGCCTCTGCCAGCTCTCTGACATACGGCAGGATATTGGTGCCCAGCTCCGTCAAAAAGTTTGCGCCCAGGTTTTTGATCATCTGAATGTCATAGGCCAGCGTGTCGGTTTGCCGCTCAAAGGCGGTGTTTGCCGCGCCCGTGGCCTCGTACATTTCTGCTGTCTTGCTGGTCAGGTTTTCCGCCTGGGTTCCCGCCATGGCCAGCACGGCGGTTTGCGCCTCTACGGAGGAGAACAGCCCGGCAAACGCCAGTTCGTTCCCGCCCACGGATTTTTTTAGGGCCTCCAGCGCCCCTTGCAGGCCCTCGCTCTCCAGCAGGGCTTGCCCGCTTTCATAGCCCATGCTTTGCAGGGCCGCGCTCATGTTCTTGGACGGCGATAGGAAGCCCTGCATAGTAGCCTTTAGCTGGGTCACTACTTCCGCGGTGGATCCGGTTACGCCTGTCAGGGTGGCCATGGCGCCGAAAAGCTGTTCCTGTTCCACGCCCAATGTGCTGGCCAGCGGTATCACTTTCCCCATGGCCGCCGCCAGCTCCGGGAAAGTGGTTTGTCCCAGTCGAACCGTGGCAAAGGATAGATCCGCCGCCTTTTGCACGGCCTCCGCCGATGTATCGCCGTAGCCCTTTGTGACTGCGGACAGCAGATTGATACTGTCCGTTGTGGTGGCGTTTCCTGCCGCCGCCGATTTTGCGGCGGTTTCCAGTATACTGGCCGCGTCCGCGCTGTCACCAAATGCGGATACCACCTGATACATGCCGTCGGTCAGATCTGCCGTGGCTACGCCCGTCCGGTTCGATACCTCCATGATCTGGCTCCCGATTTCCGAAGTGCGTGCCGCCACCTCTGCCTCTGTTCCTGTCAGCAGGGTTGCGACATTGGCCAGCTGGGCTTCATAATCCGACGCGGCCTTTACCGCGGCCACCCCTATGGTTCCCACGGCGGCGGCACCAGCCGCCGCCGCTCCGGCGATCATTTTTCCTGCGTTCTTTGCGGTTTTTCCCAGCGCGTCGATGTTCTTGGCGGCGGTATTGCAGGCGGCTTTCAGGCTGCTGTCGGTCTTTCCCGCGATTTTCAGCAGCATTTCATAGCTCTTACTTTTTGCCATTCCTGCGCACCTCCTCCGAAAGTTCGTTTACCGTGTCCGCTAAATCGTTCAGATCATCCACAGACAGGGCCAGCAGATAGTCCAGCCCTGTCCGCAGATGGACGGACATTCCGACGCAGGCTTTCCGAATGACGGCGGGTGTCAGTTGTTCCCATCCCCGCCGTAAAGAAAACCCACAATTTTGCTTTTCAGTGCGATGGCGTCCCTGGCCGGAAGCCTCTGGAAAAATTCCAGCGGTTTTCCGGTCACCCTGGCCGCCAGCAGTTCACAGTAACCCATTTCCATTTCGATGGTGGCAGGGTTCAGCCCAGGGGATTTCTTGGCCATGATCTTCCCAATGTTCTCCAGCGTTCCCGCCGTCACATTCTCCAGCCCGGACAGATCCAGCTCGGTATATTCCTGGCCCTCAAACGGATAGGGCCGGCGGAATTTCAGGATCAGGCTCTCCTCCTGCTCCTCCGCCTCCAGGGCGGCGTTGTTCTTGATTTCATCCATTTAGCACATCTCCTTGTATTCGGCCAGCAGATCCACGCCGTTGACCTTGTATGTGGGGTTCATCTTGTCCAGCTCCACGACGCTTTCCCCGTTCACCTCAATCAGGATGTAAAGAATGTTCAGGGTCACGCCGCTGTCCATGGTGCTGGCCCGTTTCAGCTTGCCGCCGGTCAGCTTGGCCGCCCGGCCCCGGACCACCACCCGGATGGATTTGGGTACGATGTTGCCGGCGCTGTCGATCTCCTGGGCGGCGCCCCGGATCGTCAGCTGCACGGCCCTGGTCTGGTCCATCATGTTGGTGGCCTCTTTGTCCAGGGTGCGGAACGGGATTTCCAGCTGCATATTGCCGAAATGGCCGATGGTGGGATCGTCGATCTCACCCAGGATCCCGGCGCCGCTCACCGTTTCGCTGGTGGCCTCAAAGTCCGGCAGGGTCAATTCATCCCCCACGCCCAGCAGTTTTTCCCCCTCGTTGTACACATTGTAGTTGTTTATCTTGGTCGGGATATTTTTGCTCATGGTTTACTCGCCTCCTCCGGTCAGCGCGGCCTCCAGGGCCGCGGTGTCGTACTCGCGGATGTTCACGATCTTCTCCGCGGGGATGTAAGGCGCCAGGTAGGTGTGGGTGGTCAGCTTCCCGTCCAGCAGGTCGGTGATCGGGTTTTCCTCCGCATGGAACTCCAGCCGATACCCGGCGCAGTAGTCGCGGGCCACATACCCGTTGCCAATGATGTTCTGGCTGTCCACGATGGACTGGATCAGCCGCTTGTTGCCCGGCTTGTCTACCTTCTGGAAGTAGGTCAGGATGAAGTTGTTTCCATCCCAGTCAAAAAAACGCCGCACCGCCAGCCAGCGGTCCTTCGGATCCGTGGTGGAGGGGTAGGCCGCCGTGTTGTTGCCCCACAGCTTGAAGCCGTTGGCGTTGATGGCTGTGATCACGCCCTGGCCGTTCAGGAGGTTGGCCTGCTCCTGGTCCAGCGCCACCTCGGTGCCGTCGTCCAGCACAGTGGCGGTGATTTTCAGGTCCTTATTGGAGGGGCTTTCATAGGGCACATCCCCGTTGGCCGCGTCGGTGGCCGCCGTTTCCGCCGCCGCCATGGCGGACAGGCAATAGATCTTTTCACCCACCGCCCCCTTGGGCCAGAATACCGCCGCGTGGTTGGAGCTTGCGCCCAGCTTTTCCTTGGCGGTCTTTACCGCGGTGTAAACCGTGGCGCCCGTGCTGTCTGCCGCAATGTCCAGATAGGTGTTGCAGTCGAAATTTCCGTTGATCTTTCCGGTCTTTGCCTGGAGGGCCGCGGCCACCACGGGATCGTGGGACCATCCGGGGGCCAGCAGCAGGCCAGGGGTCAGGCCCAGCTTGGGATAAATCTGGCGCACCAGCTCCAGGCCCGTTTCCTTTCCGGTCCCGGTGTCCACGCCGCCCACAACATCCTCCTTGGTCACGCCTGCGGGGTTCAGGCTGGTGGAGGACACCATCAGGCTTTCCGCCTCCTTTGCGGTTTCAGAGATCAGCGTGATCACCACATTCCCGTCATCGTCGTGGGCCGCTGTGTAGTCCACATCCGCCTCCAGCGGGGAACTGTCTTTCTTGACCACCATTGTGTGGAGGAGGACATAGGGCTTTTTATAAACGGCCTGCCCGTTGGTCACGGCGCAGCTCTCCTCCCCGTTGTTCTTGGTGTGCTTGGAATTGCCGGGATCCAGCACATTCACCAGAACAATGGGGGCGTTATTGAACACCCGGAAATTGGCGTCAATGCTCTGGCAAAGAGTGAAGTTTTTGAAATCGTCGGAATAGCCCACAGCGGCCTGGCACTCCGCAAAACTGTAACACAGCTTCAGGGTGTTGGCCGCTTTGGTCGGATCGTCCGCCAGGTGAACGGGCGCCGTGCCGAAAATCACCTGGAGGGCGGCGCTGCTTCGGATCGGCGTGGTCAGGCTCGTGGCCTGTTCCTGGTTGTACACGCCATGCTGATAGGTTGCCATGTTGCTTTACCTCCTGTTAGTTTCGTTTCTGTGCCTTTCGGTACAGGGCATAAATGGGGCCGGTTTTCTCCCGCAGCTGGCGCATGGCCTCCGGCAGCTGGTCCAGCGGTACGGTCAGGCCGCCCAGCACCGGGGTTTGCTTTTGTGCCGCCGCCAGGGCCTCCGGTATGCCGCCCTGGTAGGATGTGAATTGCTTGGCCACTCCGGGGATCGTGGGGCCGCAGTACACCAGCGTGCCGGCCTCCGCCGCCGGTTTGGTCTGTTTCTTTGCTGTCATGCTTCTGGCACCTCCTTGTGGACCGCCGGCGCCTGGATCCGCAGGGACATGGCCGTGAAATAGTACGGGTGTGTGTCCTCCTCCTGGGTGGTCCATTCCATAGGGTAAAGAACCTCCCAGCGGTTGCCGATCACGGCGCAGGCGGAATAGTGATGATAAATTTTGTTGATGATGTGCAGGGCGTCCCGGTAGCCCTGGCGCCCCGGATCGGGGTCGTAGACACATGCCACCAGCACCGCGTCAATGATCTGCGGGTCATCGTCGCTTTCGGTCTTTCCGCCCCGGAGGCGCACCACCACATACGGCTCCGGCGGTGCTTTCTTGTCCTGGGCTTCATCGTCGCTTTCCCGGATCGGCACATCCTGGGGGTAGATCTGGATCTCCCGCTCGACGCCCAGGGAACTTTTCAGCCTCTCATGGGCGAAAAGCTCCTTTAGGTCCGCCACCATAGCGTCCTGCAAAAATTCTTGGGTCACATGCTTGCGCCTCCTTGACTTTTTACCGTTTCTTTCGTATAATTACGGTTGTGTTAATGTTCATAAAAGCGTGGTAATAATCAGTAAAAAGGAGAAACAAAAATGAAAAGGAAAAGAACGCTTGCACTCTTGCTTTCTCTCGCTCTTTCGGTTTCCCTCTGCGCCTGTACAGTCACGTCGTCAGAGGAGGGGGGCGGTAGATCTTCCGTGGAGACTGGATCACCTGCTCCCGTAGAAACGCCTGCCCCCACGCCCTCCACCATTTCCTTTGAACAGGAATTTTCCAGCGGCAACTACACCGCCGGTATTGATTTCCCCGCCGGGAAATATGACATCGTGGCGGTCAGCGGCGGTGGGAATGTCAGTTCCAGTAACGCCTTTGACGGCGGGATCAACGCAGTCATGGGAACAGAGGACAAAAACGAACTCATGGATATGTACGAACAGGAGTACAGCAACATTGACCTGCCCGACGGCACCACGCTTTCCATTTCCGGTGTAACTGTCCGCCTCACCTGCGACGCGGCCAGCGGCGCTCCGCTCACGCCCCGCAATCAGGTGATCACCGAGACGGTGGATCTCGGAAACGGGAACTTTGTTGCCGGAGAGGATTTTCCCGCCGGAGTTTACAACATTGTGGCGGTCAGCGGCGCCGGTAATGTGTCTTCCGATAACATGTTCAACGGCGGCCTCAATGCCATGATGGGCACAGAGGAGGAAAATCAGATCATGGATATGTACGAACAGGAATATAAAAATATTGACCTGCCCGATGGTACCACGCTCACCATTTCCGGTGTCCAGATCCAGCTTGTCCCCAGCGTTTGAGCGTTTGGCTTTTACCTTGCGGCCCCCTACATGGGGGCCGCTTTTTTATGCCGCTCTCCCGAAACCGTCCAGCACCCGCTCCACCTCTCGCTGGATGTGCTTTTGCAGGATAGAATAATAATCCTGGGTGGCCTCCTCGTAGGTCTTGCCATACAGCATGGGCACCGCCGGGGCCATGAGCTTTCTTATCTTGGTCATATCTGCTTTGGGGCCATATTTTTCCTCGCGTTTTGCTCGGCCTCTTGTGTAGAACTCACCCGACACACGCTGTACAATGGCCGTGTGTCCGCTCTCGAATGTAGCAACAAATGCTTTTGGACCCCTTTTTTCTCCCAGCCCAACAAAACTGCTTTCGTTCAGCACTTTCAGCATGGCCGCGGTGGTTTCGGTGTTCCTCCTGGTCATGTAAGCCATGACCTCCACCATGCCGCCCATGGAGATCAGGGTGGCCTCTGTGCTGGTTCCGGTGGCCCGCTCCAGGTACATGCCGCCCTGTTTCCTGTCGGTCAGGATCTTCTTGTCGCTGATTGCATAGCGTTTCCTGGTCCGTTGCCCGATTTTCCGTTTCATTTCATTGGCCGTTGCGTTGATGGCGCTGGCCAGCACGCCGGGGGCTTTCAGTTGGTTGGGCAGGGTGTTCAGCTGGCGTATGATTTTTTGGATTTCCGCTTGTTCGTCAATCTGTATCACGCTTTCGCTCACGATCTCACCGCCTCCAGCGTGATGGCCAGCATACCGGCCTCCTCGGTGCAATCGGCCACCCGGAACAGGCGCCCGTCAAAATGAAGCTGTTTCCCATGGGCCGGGCGCGGGCCGTATTCCTCCTTGGCCACATAGATCAGCCGGCGGGCCTTGTAGGTTCCATCCACCTGGATCCCCATTTTTGACTTGTCCCGCTCCAGCAGCTCGTTTTCATCCACCACCACGGCCATAGGCTTGCCGTCTATTGTGTGGGTGCCCGCGAACTCCTGGTCATTCAGAAACACGGCAGAAATATCAGCCGCCACCAGGTCCTTGAAGCCTGGGGCGCCCATCAGTGGGCGCCCCCTGTTTCATTTGCGGGGGCCTGAACGGTGGTTGCCGCGATCAGCTCCGCCCGTTCCTTGTTGTTCTTTGCACCGGAAATATCCACGCCCAGCCGGGCGGCCAGTTTTTCCAGACCGGCCTTTTTCATGGTGGCCAGCTGGTCAGGGTCCAGGTGGCCCTCCACCATTTCCGCTCCCTGGCCGTTTTCCTGGGCCTCCTGTCCCCCGTTCTGGCCCCGGCTATCCTGGGACCCGTCCGCCTGTTTTGCGCTCTCCTGGGCCTCCTGGCGGCTTTCCTTGGCCTCCTGACCATCCCAGGCCGCGCTCTTGGCGTTCAGCCATGCGGTGACCATCTTCTGGTCGTTGGCGGGGATGGTGTCCCCTTTGTCGTACATCCGCCCCAGGTACAGCACGGGGCGCTTGGCGATCAGCTTTTTCATGCCTCCCGCCCTCCTTATGTCCGCTCGGTAGCCGTCAGGGTGCCGCCGGTGGCCACGGTAATGTCGTACACCTTGCCGTCCGTGCATTTCAGGGCCAGGCTGTTGTGGATGGCCGGGGCGCCGTCCGGGTCCCCGATGTTCACCAGCACGGTGGCGTCGCTGGCCTCCGCGTCAGCGGCGGCATAGCCGGCGGGGACATTGCCCTTTTCGGTGGCGGTGATTTCGTCCGCCGTGGTGTCGTAATACACAGGGGTGCCCATGGTGATCTTTTCGGAGGCTTTCTTGTCCATGACATACACGCCGGTGACATGCAGGGCGCCGGTTGCGCTCTCCGCAATGTCATTCCCGGCCACGCCGATCCGATTTCCCAGGCTCACCACCTGGCCGTTGGTCACGGCCTCGGTGGCGGTGTAGTCCAGGGTTTCGCCTCTCTGCCAGTATCTTGCGTTCATTTCTCTGTACCTCCTTACTCGGCAATAGCTACGCCGTTATTGCGGACAATGCCCCGGTAGTCCATGACGGTGATCCCCCAGTCCAGCCAAATGTCCCACACAAAGCCCAGGTAACCGGCCTTTTCGCTCCGGCGGAAACTGGGGGTTTCCATGCCGTTCAGGTAGTCCACCTGTACGCTCTTGGCCGTGGTCTTATCGCCCACGATGTACCAGGGCACCGCGCTGGATCCGGCCAGGGCGTTGATCGCGCCCTCCTCCACCACCTGGAGCTGGGTCCGGTACTTGTAAAGCGCGTTTGCGGTGTGGCTGCCAATGCCCTCCACATCCACCTGCGCGGTTTCAAGCAGCTGGGACATAAGGAAACCGTACCCCACGGGCACCAGGATGTACTTGGGCTGTACCATAATGCTTTCCCCGAAAGGATCCGTCTGGCGCAGCAGCTTCATCATCATTTTCTGGACGCTCTCAATGGTGGGGGCGGTGCCGGTGGCGATCAGGTTCTTGTGTGCGTCGGCTTCAAACAGGGTCACACCGTCATATACGGCGGGGTTCTTCACGATGACCTCATACACCTGCTTGTTGATCTTCCGCTTTGCCACGCGGGCGTACTGGCCCGGCATTTCGGACAAAAAGCCAATATCATCATTGATGAACGCCTCACGGGTCATGGTGAACTGGGTCCCGTAGGTGTCCAGCTTGCGCAGGGGGTTCATGCTGGTGTCCAGGGTGCTGTGCTTCAGCTCTCCGCCCTCGGTCACCTTGTCGAACTGGCCGCCGCCGATGGTGTATTCATGGGCCTTGCTGGGCTTGAAGTCCGGCAGGCTGCCCTTGCTGGTCCACAGGTCATAGGTGGTGGGCACAAGCTGGTACTGGTGTACAATGGATTTCTGGATAGCCTGATCCAGAATAGCGGGGAAAGAGGCCGTGGGGGAAAGGAACTGGCGCACCGCCATGTCCCACAGGTCGTTCTTGCCCATGCGCAGCAGGGAGGTGGTGGACCCCTCGCCGCTCCGGGCCATGCACTCGATCATGAGATCCCGCACAGACATGCCACGCAGGCTGTCCGCTTCTCTGGCCGGATTGCTCACAGGCACACCGGCACGCAGCAGCAGGGCGTCCACCGCCGCGTTGCGGAACTCATTGCCCTGGCCGTCATCGGTCCGGGTGCCCACGGGGCCGTTGTTGGCGATCATAAACTCCACCGCCGCCTGGCGCACCTGGTCCATGGTCTGGCCGCCGCGGATGTACTCCGCCGGATCCATGCCCACCTGCCGGCACAGGGCCACAATGTCGCTGTTGCGCTGGCGTTCCGCCTGCACCGCCGCCTGGCGGGCTGCGTCATCGTTTCCGCCCTCGCCCTCCGCGCCGCCTGGATTTCCTGCGCCGCGGTTGCCCTCCGCAGGGGGTTCTCCGCCACCCTGGTTCCCGTCCTGGCCTCCCGCGTTCCGGGCGGCGTCAATCTTTCCCTGGATCTGGTCAAACTCCGTCTGCTCCTCGCGGGTCAGGCCCCGGCCCTCTTTCCGGGCACCGTCCACAATCGCCTGCTGTCTGGCAATCATTTCCTGAATGGTCATTGCTCTTTACCTCCTAAAAGTATTTTGATTGATTTGGATCTGCCGCTCGTATGCGGACAGGTCCGGTGTGTCTGTGCTTTCGCTGGATCGGCCCACGCCCACGGTGGCGTCCGCCGGCACGGAAACAACGGAGATCTCCAGGGGTGTCCACCGTCTGGCGATCTGGCAGGGGCCGGTGAAGCGTCCATCTGCCGATGTGGCCCCGGCCCGCACCTCCTCCCAGCTGTCCACGCTGTAACGCACCGATGTGGTTTTCAGGGTCCCGCTCTGCACCTTGCTGAAAACCTTTTCCGCGTCTGCGTCGGTGTCAAATTCCACCTCTGCCATGCCGCGGTTGTTTTCCAGCCAGGCGCGGATCACGCGCCCCACCACCTTGTCCACATCATGGTTGAAAAGCAGGACCCCCACGCTGTTCAGCCGCCCCAGGTCCACGGCGCCCTCTGCATGGTCCAGGATCTCCATGCCAAAATAGCGGCGGTATGGCGCTTCACTGGAAAAGCTAATTGTCCTCCGGCGGCTGTCCTGCCCCTCCTCCTGTCGGGCCAGAATTTGCCCCATGCTCCTGGTTCCCTGGTTCTTGTCCCTGGGTTCCGGTGTTCTGCTGTGCTGCTGTTCCTTGGCCATAAATTACACCTCCCATCTCAATGCCGGCTTTACGGCCATATTTCAGGACCTCGGCCATTTCGTCCACGGCCTCTTTCCAGTCCTTACCCTGTTCGGCTGCGACATCCTGGAATGTCTTTTGGCCCGTTGCCAGGGCGGTTTTGGTGGCGGTGGTTTCCTTGGCCGGGTCGATCCATTTTTTCGGTGCCTGCACCCATTTGTGCGCCAGGTAATCCGCCTTTTTATCCCAAAATCCGGGCGGGTTGATCAGCCCGGCGAGATAACAGGAAATGACAAAAGTTTCGTAGATCTCGCTCATGATCTCGGACAGCAGCTCGATCTCCGCCGCGAATGTGGCTTCATCCTCATTCGCTCCCTGCCGTGCGCTGGAATAATTGCTTTCCGACATGTCCCGGCTGGTGGCCTCGTAGCTCATGCCCTGTCCGGCGCCGATCAAGCGCCATTGCATTTTCAGGAATTGGGAGGCGTCCGATCCCGCGCTTTTCGGCTCCACGGTTTCGATACTGTCCCCCACATTCATTTCCTTGATCATGCCGGGGGTCAGGCTCTTGCCCTCGTAGGTCACCCGGTCCCCGCCAGCCACCACGCCGCCGCGGCCAAATCCGCCCGTAGGGGTTGCCCGCTTAATGAACACGGCCAGGCAGGCCGCGATCCGCTCCTTGACGGAAACGGCGGTGATAAATTCGTTTGTGTCCCGTACCCGCGTAATGGTGGGGGACAGGTCCGAAACCTCACGCAGCTGGCTGGGGCGGTGCTTGGTCCAGTACGGGATCACATGCTTGGCCTCGATGTACACCGGGGTGGTCAGCTTCCAGCCCTCCACATCGTACTGCTGGATGAAATAGCCCACCGCCCGGCGGGCCGGGTCGTACTCGATCCCACTCACCACGGTGTTGCCCTTGTGCCTGGGGATGGAGGCGGTGGTGTCCAGTTCGTCCACCTCGATCATTTGGAGCTTGAACGGCACCAGGCCGCCCCTCGTGTATCGCTTGATGAACAGGATCCCGCCGTCCACCTGCTTCCGCGTTACGGCCATGCGCATGATCTGGGTGAAAGACTGGGACGCGGTTATGTCGCAGTTTTCCTTGCGGCACCATTGCTTCCACAGCTTGTCCAGCTGGTCGTTTAGCAGCTCGCTTTCCGTCTTTGCCTGGAGCTTATAGCCTTTCCCGATCACATTCCGCCGAAAAGCGTGGATCACGGACTGGGCAATGTCGCTGTTACGTTCCAGGTCGCGGGCGCGGGCGCGGATCACATCCCGGCTGTAACGGTCTGTTAATTCCGCGCTTTCGTTGAAAACCCGCCACCCGGCATTTAGGCGCCCATGGCTGGCCGCGTCATATCCCCGCAGCTCCTCCAGGGCTTGCCGCCATGCCTCCCGCCGGTAGCCCCTTTCCGGCGAAATTGCGGTGATGATGTTGTCCAAAAATCCCATGCGGCACGGTCACCTCCCGTCAAAGTAGGCCACAAAGGTCCGATCCAGCAAGTGGGAGGGGGTCCCCGCCGCCACCTGGGCCTCCAGATCATCCCGCATGGCTTTCAGCATGGACAGGTCCGCCCGCGTCAGGGACCGGCTGCCGATCTTGTAGGACTGGCCGCCCACCAGCACCGCCGCAATGGCCTTATTGACCTGCTCCAGCAGTTCCGCCGGCTTCATTTGTGTATTTTCCATTTCGTCCTCCCGTTTTTATACCCAGCTCTCATTTTGCCGGATCCAGCTTTCCTCCGGGGTCGGTGCAGGCTCCGGCTTTGGCTTCTTGGGCTTCTCCGGCTCCTGGCTTTGCAGGTATAGGGACCGGACGCCCTGCATGTCTGCCGCCGCCGCGGCGTACACCTCGCAGTCCAGATAGTGGTTGTCCGCGTGGGTGGTTTTCGGCACCCACTTCTGCACCACTTTTCCGTTGGCCCGCTCGGTCACTTTATGCTCTGCGGTGACCTGCTCCGCATATTCCAGATCGCAGTCCTTGTAGACCATCCAGGATCCGCTTCCGTTTGGCTTCCTCATGCGGGCGGCGATCATGTCCTTGTACTTCCCGCCGTCCACCAGCACCAGGTCCATGCCGTAGGCATTGCTGCCGGCCTTGTTGACTTTTGACAGGCGATAGTGGGACAGCATGGTGGGTACGCCCTTGCACGGCAGCACCCAGTCCGCATTTAGGGCACAGAACTCGTAAACCTCCTCGGTCTGGTCGCCGCTGTCCATCAGGGCCAGCGACACCAAAAGCCTTTGCCCGTCCGGGTGTATAAACTCGGTGTTCATGATCTGCGCCACCTCGTTCATGGATAGCGCCTGGCCGTGGGCAATGTTCTGGCTGGTCATGTAATCGCCCCAGGCCCGGATCGTCCAGTACAGGCAATTTTCCTGCACATCTATGCCGGCGGTGATCAGCTTCGCCCACTTCGGCAGGGCGTATGCCTCCACCTCGGTCTGCCGCTCCAGCACCAGCTCCGCATTGGTCCGCAGTTTGGTGTCCTCCCATGGCTCCGCCAGCCAGCTGTTGACAAAGTTTTGCAGCAGCTCCGGGTCATCCTTACACCGCAGGAACTCCTTGGCAATCTCTGAAAACCGCGTGAAAGGGGAGTACAGGGTGTTCAGCCAATAGGCCACGCCGGAGGGCCTGGCGGCGGTCTGCCGGACCGTCTGCCACCTGCCGGCGGCCAGCATCTTCCCCTTGTCCTGGTCAGTGATCACGGCCCCGCAGGCTTGGCAGACATAGGTTGCCATTTCCGCCCGCTCGGCGCTGTCCGGCACATCGTCCTTGCTCGGCCATTTCAGCTGTGCAAATACAAATTCGATGTACTCCCCGCAATGGGGGCATGGCACAAAGTAATGCTTTTCCGCTTCCGCCTCCTCCTTGGCTTTCCAGATATGGCCGGATTTCAGCGTGGGGGTGGAGGCCATAAATATCTTGCGGTTTGTGGTGTAGGTCTTGGTGCGCTCAATGGCCAGGGAAACCGGATCCGCCTCTTTTTTGGAGGCGCCCGGAAATTTGTCCACTTCGTCAAGAAACAGATACCGGATCGGGGTGGAGGACAGGGAGGCCGGGCTGTTTGCCCCCGAAAGGAAAACAAACATGGTTTCAAATTTCAGCTTTAGTTTTTGGCTTTCCGCCTCCCGGTACTTGGCCGCCAGCGGTTTGCATTGCCGGATCATCGGCTCCAGCTTCGCCTCCACCGTCCGCTCCGCCAGTTTGTCGGAGGGGTAGACGATCATGGCCGGCGCCGGGTCCTGGTCAACCGCGCTGGCCAGCATGTTCTCCAGGGCCGTGGTGCCTCCCACCTGGGTGGGTTTCACAAATACGATCCGCTCCACATCCTCGTTGGAAAAGGCGTCCATGATTTCCGCCAGATACGGGGTCACGCTGTTGCGGAATGGTCCCGGTATGGCGTTGGTGTCAGGCAGGACCCGCCATTTCTCCGCCCATTTGGAAACCGGCAGGCGTTCCGCTGGCCGCAGGGACAGGAGCGCCCGGTGGATCCACGGCGGCACCGTGTACGGCTTTACCCTGTACGGCCTCATGGCTCCGCCTCCTCCGGTCCGATCTCCGCCGCGTCAACGAATACGGCCAGCATGTCCTCCAGCTCCTTGCGCATTGCCTTTTCCATAGCCCTGGCCGTTTGTGGGTCTGCATATCCGGCTATGGATTTCACAGTGCGGGGTGGAATGTTCATGGCGAATTTCTTAAACATGGCCATGAAGTCCGCCAGATCCCTGGTGGCCTCCTCGGCCTTGATGTATTTTCCCTCGGCAATGGCGGTTTTCAGCTTGTGGAGCTGGCCCTGGCTTTCTTTCAGCTCCACCTCCGCCTCCAGCTTCCGCAGGTTCAGCTCCGCGGTGGAGCTGGCCGCCGCCGTTTCCTGGGCCTTTTGCTCGATGTGGGCAATATAACGCTGGATCGTTTCGCAGGTTTTATATTTTCGGGCGCCGCCGCCGGGCGGCACCTCGGTTTCCAGCACGCCGTCCTGGGTGAGCTGCTGGATCCGCCGGGTGGTTTTCCCCAGCAGCTTGGCCACCGCCGTGGTGCTGGCCCACTCCGGGACTGTATTCAGGGCCGTCGGTGCTTTCGCCGCCTTACTGGCCGCCCCTGCTTTGGCCTTTCCGGCCCCTTTTTTCTCCGCCACCGGCTGCACCTCCTTTTGTGCCGCTGGCCCGGTTCGCCCCGCCCTGCCGGATTTCGCTTTTTCGGCGTGGGCGATTTCGCGTTTTCTTCCTCCCCTTTCCGCCTGATACCCCCTTTAGGGGGTATGGTTTTCCCGCTTTTTGAAAAAGCGTAACGAAACACCCCTGAAAATTTTTGATTTTTTGTGGAAAATAATCGGACTTCACTTGCCCCGCAAAGATTTATTTTTCGGAAAGGACCCGAACAGGGGAGGGGGTGGCAAATTCACAAGGGAGGCCCTGGGCCGCCCCTCGGCATGAGCGGCCCAGGGCAAAGGGTGTTTGGGCCGGCCCGCCGCGCTCGTGTACAATGCGGCGGGGCAGGGTGAAAGGAGAAAAGCCCCTGCGGTTCTGCTCCCCGGCCCATGGTGTGGAAACAGAAAGGCCGCCAGGTTCTCACGCCCTGGCGGCCTTTCTCTATTTGGCTGGGGCTTTGCTCTTGCCCCTGTCGTTTTCCACGATACCAGAATACCACAGGTGAATGTCCTGTTGTGTCCTGTCTTTTCAAGATGGCCTATTTTTTTCTGTGCATATCTCCGGTGCCTGCCTTTGCTCAAACTCTTGTACTAACTTCTGCGCCCGTGCATTGGATAGGATAATATCCAGGGCGGCGTTGTAGTAGACATTTACCCTTGACCTGCTCATGTGGACCTCTTTGCAGATCCGTTCCCATTTCTTGCAATCTATATGCCGCAGCTCCACCACAGTGCGCTCCATGCTGTTCTCTGGCAACAGGTCAATGAGATCCATTACCATGGTAACAGCTCGGCCCATGGCTATCCGCTGGGCCTCTATGCGCTCCTCAACCTCTGACAAGCGAAAGACAACGGACACGGCCCCCTCGCTTTCTGCCGCAGAGTGGGAGGCCGGCATGGTCATGTATGCCGATCCGGGCGCCGGTGCCTTTAGCTCTCGCGCCAGTACATCGTGCCGCCGCTCCAGTATGCGCCGCCGTTCCCGCGCCATGTGGTACTGCTGTAAATATTCTTTTACGGCTTCGCGGGTGGCCCCGCCCGTTGCCTGCTGCTTCATGTTCACACCTCGGTTATGTCAATTCCGCGCCGCTCTTTCATCAGCTTTCGCTTGATCAGATATTCCCGCGTCCTGGTGGGCTTGCTTTTTACATCCTCCACCACCATCCGCCCGTCCCGCTCCCTGTATGTAAAATCTGCCCGGTATCGGATGGCCCGTACTCTCCGCCCCTCCTGGTCTGTATATGCCTCTTGCAAAGTAAAATCCACCTGGAGGCGCAGATCATGGATTTCTCCGGCTTGCTGCCGTAGGGTCAGGTGGTCATATCTCCGGGCCTCTTTTTGACTGTCAAAGCGGAGAACGGCCCCGGAGGCGGTGACCCGCTCGGTGGGGGTGTTGCGATATTTCGCCGCCCTGTCCGTATTCTGCACAGCGGCGGCGGGAGGCGCAGGCCCCCGCCGCTTCTGCTGCTTCATGTACTTTTCCACGGCCTGCTGCTGATATTTGGGCGGCAGGTCCGAAAGGTTGATGGCCATTTATTCGTCCTCCAGGTCCGGGACCTCTACATATTGCCACGACATAGGCGGACGGTTTAGCCCGAACTCTGCCAGCGGGCTGGGGGTGTCGTATTCCTCCGCCTCTCCCACAATCCAGCCATACAGCGATTTTCCGCCGCCGTCCTCCGCACCAGCGGAATGGCCTTTTTCAGCTCATTCACCGCATAGGACAGGCGCCAGCGGGCGCAGATATATGCGTCATGCTCTGCCAGCGCGCAGCCCTCACATTGCTGTGGCCTTTTCTGCTCGGTCACTTCTGGCCACCTCCCGGCAAAGGAATAAACCGGCATTTATCCACGGCAAACTCCGCCACATATCCGATGGCCGTACATGCCAGCATAATGTCCGCCATGAGATCGTCCGCGTCCTCCTGTCCGCGTCCGTCCCTGTTCATGTTCCGCAGGTTCCGCGCCATGATCTGGCCAAACTCGTGCAAATTTTCCGACGCGGCCAGCCACCGCTCTTTCTCCACGGTGTAGCCGATTTCGATTTCGCCCACGGGTCACACCTGCCTTTCAAAGCGCCCCATGTAGTGGGCGGCCCATTCCGTTGTTGCGTCCTCCTGGTCATCCCACGGTGAGGCAGAGGGCGGGAGATCCGGGAAATGCGCCCGCAGGTTGTCCTTGTAGAAAACCGGGATTTCGTTCTCCGCGCAGAACTGCGTGATCCAGTCCACCCACTCCCGCCGCGGTGTCACCTTGTCCGCCCGGTTCCCGGTTTCGGCCCCCAGGATCACCCACTGGGGCAGGCCCTCCGCCGCGCTCATGTCCACCGGCCCCAGCAGCGGCTCCATGGACCAAAAGCTGTTAATTGCCACGCCCTGCATGGTGTACATGGCCGCCGCGTCCTCATTGGCCACCGTGGACCCATACCAGAAATTATTTTCATGCGGGAGTAAGCCCATGTAGTCCAGTTGCAGGTATCTGGCCGGGTTTTTCGTCAGGAACAAATAGCGGTGCTGCGGTGCGCGGCGGCAGGCGTCCAGGACCTCCGCGATCCAGGAGGTCGGCACCCAGCGCCCGAACAGATCCGCCATGCTGCACACAAAAATCGTCTGCGGCTCCGCCTGGCGTTCCGGCTGGTTCAGGCGGTATCTGTGCATGGTGGGTTCAAATCCGTATGGGTATGGCGTGGCCTTGATCTTCTCCTCCAGCACATGGAGGCCGTCAGCCAGCGGATCAGGATCCGCACACCCGGCGTCAAAGCGGTGGGCGGTTCGTCTGGCGTAGCAGTATGGGCACCCATGGCGGCACCCGGTTACAGGGTTCCAGCTCATGGTGGCCCAGTCAATTTTCGTCTTGTTCATGTCGCTTCCCCTTTCAAAGTTTTTCCACGATTTTCCCCAGCCACCGCTCGGCGGCCTCCACGCAGCTGTCAAACAGGAGGCCGTCCGGGTGTTCTTCGATGTAATGGCACACGCCGCCGTCTTTTTCGTAGTCGCAGCACTCGCAAAATTCAGCGGTGCATAAGATCCTGGCCAGCTCCTCGCGGGAGGCCGCCCCGATCATGTCCTCCATGGTGGCCAGGACCTCCGGTGCGTTTTCTTTTCTCCAGTGTTTGCAGGCTTTCCCCATGTAGTCCAGCAGGCACCCGCCGGCGCCTTGGCACCTATCGCATATTTTCATTTCTCTGGCCTCCCAGCATAATCATTTTTCTCTTACCAGCTTGTCAATTATGCGGCCCTGCTCCTTGTAGCCGCACATGGCTGCCAGCTTTTCCAGGTTATAGGCCGTCTGTGCGGTCACCAGGACGCTGATCCGGCGCATATTTTTTCTTTTGCTCATACGGTCACCGCCCTTTCCAGTTCCTCCATGGTGTTGATCTCCACCCCTGCACACCACTCCGGCAGATTAGCCCGCACCAGGGCCGTGGCAAAGGGAGGCGGCACCGCATTGCCGCACCGGGCCACCTGCTTGCTTTTCCCGTAGGTCTGGCCGGTGTAGTCCCGCTCGATCTTGTAATCATCCGGGAAACCGTTGGCCCGGTACAGTTCCCGCGGCGTCAGCATACGCAGGCCAATGTCCGCCATGAAATACCAGGCACCACCGATCTGGAACAGGATCACATCCTCCGGCCCCAGGTCATAGCCGCAATATGTATTCAGCAGCTCCCGGATCTCCGGCCAGTGTCGGAGATCCGCCCCCGGCTCCGCTCTGGTGATCTGCGTGGTGACCACACCATGGTGGCCTCCGCCGGCGGTGATAGTCTGCACCGGCTCCGTGGCCGGTCCTCCCAGGTTTGTGCCTTTCATCTTGACCAGGTGGGCAGTTGTCAGCCCCTCCCGGTCCTTTGCCGTTACCGTGTGGAGCGGGTCCTGTATGTTCTGGCCGTGCTGGTCGCTCCCGTAGTATTTGACCAGGCTGGCCGCCGTTAAGCCGTAGCGGTTGGCGGCGTCAATGGTCATAATCGGCCCGGTGATCTCCTGGCCTCTCACATGCTCGGACTGTTCCGTGTGGTACTGGATCAGGGAGGCCCCCAAAAACATTTGCCCGCCTCCGCCGCCGGTCCGCGCCGTGTCTATTGGCTCATTGACTGGGTGGCCCGTGGAGTTAGTGGTGTTGGTCACTGTCCAGGGCACCATGGCCGGACTTACCACCCCATACCCATGCTTTGCTGTAATGGTCTGGAGCGGGTCCTCAATCTCCTGTCCCCGGAACTCTCCAGCATGGTTGACCGCCACCAAAAACGGGTTTGCAGACTTGACCACGAACTTGTCCACGCCCCTGGCCACCCGGCGCATGGTGTTGGGCCGGAGTGGCCGCTGGGCGGAAAGGCCGTATTTCTCCCGGATTTCCTCCCGTGTGTCAAAAATGGAGGGACAGGGCAGGCTCCAGTCTATGATCTCCGCCGCACTCCGCCAGGGCAGTTTCTTCCCGGCCAGTACCTCCGGGCTGTCCGCTGGCGCGTGGGTAGGCTCCGGCCATACAATGGGCCGCCCGTCACAGCGGGCAATCAGGAAAAATCGCTTTCTGGTTGTCGGCGCCCCATAGTCAGCCGCCACCAGCTCCCGCCATTCCACCGCATAGCCCAGGCCCTCCAGTTGGTCAATAAAGCGCCGGAATGTTTGCCCGGCCTTTGCCTTTACCGGGTGCCCACGGCGGACCGGCCCCCAGGTCTGGAACTCCTCCACATTCTCCAGGATGACCACGCGGGGCCGGACTGTCCCAGCCCACCGCAGGACGATCCAGGCCAGCCCCCGGATGTTCTTGTCCACGGGCTTCCCGCCCTTGGCCTTGCTGAAATGCTTGCAGTCAGGGGAGGCCCACAGTAAACCCACCAGGCTTCCTCCTGTGACTTCGAGCGGGTCCACATCCCACACGCTCGCCTGATAGTGGACGGTGTGCGGGTGGTTGGTCTTGTGCATGAGGATGGCGTCCGGGTCATGGTTGATCGCTATGTCCACCACCCGGCCCGTGGCCAGTTCAATTCCCGTGGAAGCTCCACCGCCGCCGGCGAAACTGTCCACGATCTTTTCCTCCCACATGCTGATCTGCGCCTTGCTCATTTTCCTGCCGCCTCTCTCATGCCGTCCACATACCTGGTGGCCGCCTGCTCCGCCTCACAGTATGGGCATTTCCCATTCATCCACCCAGCGCGGAACATGCCGCCACATTCCCGGCATGTCACGGCGTCGTGTTCTCCCGTGGCCAGTTGCACCATAAAGCCCCGCAGGTTCATGGCCCAGGTTATATATACCTCCTTGGCGTAGATTGCCGTTGCCAGGTTGTCCGCCATGTCCACAGCCTCCCAGCGCGGGATTAGGATCGCGTGATTTTCCCGCGTCCGTTTCCCCGGCTCTGCCCATCCGGCCCTTTTTGCTCCTTGGTATTCCCGCGCTTTGGCGCTGGCCGCTTTGTATGCTTCTGCAAAGTCTTTCACTTTGTTCTCCCTCCTGTCATTTCCAGATACAGGGCGCAGTCTTTCCCAATCCTCTGGCAGTACGCCCATTCCAACATGGCGCCCCGGCTCTCCTGGTAGTCCGGGAGGAACACGGCCAGGTCCGACGCCTCCAGCATGGCCAGCGCGATCCGCATATAATCCCCGTCGGTCAGACCGTCCGGCAGGGTGGCAGGGTTCAGGACTACATGGCCCGCCGCCTCCAGGGTCTTGGCTGCCTCCCGGAACTTGGCCCGATAACGCCGATCCCCGGCAATCTTTCCCGCTATGTAAATTTTCATTGTCTGCGCCTCCTATTCGTTGAAAACCTCGAAATATTCCTGGTATGGGTAGCCGCTAATCTCATGCCACCCGCTCCGGGTGGTGGATCCGTCATCGAACTTGTACAGCACGGCGCCCTTGCTGGCCTTTGGCTCCTTGCGCCAGGAGGAGGCAGACACGGGGGTGTATGTAATAACGGGCTTGTCCATGTTTTTGGTCTTGCTGTACCGCTTTCCCCGTTTCCCCAGCTCCCTGTATTTCTCCATAGTGGATCGGCTTTCTTTGACCAGGTAATGCGCCAGCTTCTCATGGTTGCCTCTGCGGTCCAGGGGTTTGAAACTGATACCCCCGCCGCCCCTTGGGACGCTCTCCCATGCCTCGGTGATGATCTCCGGGTCCATGCGCGTTATTACCACATGAATGTGCGGGTTTGTCATCCGCTTGGTTTCGATGACCACCACGGCCTTGTATTTGATCCTGCGCTTTTTGCAGATCTTCCGCAGGTTGGACAGAAAGGCGGCCTTGTCTGCCAGTATCTCCGGGAAAGTGGTGTCCTTGGCATAGTAGTGCAGGACGGCGTGGAGATCCCGGTGGTCAAAGTTGGCGTTTAGGTCCCAGCGCAGGTGTTCCTCCGCCACCCTCTCGTTGACCTTGGCCTGCTTCTCCGATGTGGTCCCATGGTTGGGGCCTCTCTGGACCCCCTTTGTGTGGATCCGGTATGACTGCATTTTCCTGTGTTCGATGGTGCGGCCAGCCTTTACCCGCCTATGGACATAGGCCATGCTGTACTCCTCCTTTGGGCCTGCTGGTCACTTTACTAATAGCTCTTACCGGAGCTATACGGGGCCGCGGCCCCGTTGAATTTTGCGGCTTGCAGGCCGTCCGGGAGTATGCTATAATGCAACTATCCAGGACGGCCTCCGCGCCGCCTCGTATCTGTCCACCTGCGCCGTGTTGTCAGCACCGGGCGCAGGTGGTTTTCTTTTTATGATATGATAGGTAGTCATTGGCCAGCTCCAGCAGCTCCGCCGCGTGTTCCTGGTCCACGATCTTGACCTTTCCGGGCCGTTTCGGATCTTCCTCAATGGCCCAGGTCACTTTCTTTGCCATGATTTCCCATTCACTTGACTTGGCGGCCATTTCCTTGGTGTACCGCTCCCGGTCCTTTTTCCATGCCATGAACTCCTTGAACTCCTCGGCTCTCATATTTACAGTTACTTCCATTACTCTGATACCTCCAGCCCCAGCCACCACGCGGGGCTGTTTCTTTTTCCCTCGTGTGGGCATACCTTGGGGCAGTTCTCCATGGGGCAGTTGTCGCAGAAAATCCGGTGAAAATCGTCATCCCATGGCGCGTCCAGGCAGGGGAGGGAGGCCAAAAAAGAGGCCAGGGCCTCCGGGGAGGCGGTAATCCGGTCAAAATTCGTCTTTCCCATCGTCACGCCTCCTCTTTGTGCAGGTCCACGCCCTCCAGGGCGTTCCACACGGCCCGCTCCCATTCCTTGGCCCAGCTTGACCGGGCTTTTCTTACTGCGTCCATGGCCACCACCTCGGTGTCCCCACGCCACAGCAGGCGGTCCCCGTCGATCACGGCGGCGGCTCCATGTTCCACCATTTCCCGCTCCATAACCACCAGGTCAAGGAGGCTTACCCCGTAGCAGGCCCCGCCGCCGTCCGGCTGGAAAATCTGGTAGCCCTGCATGATCACCGTGGCCATGGTCACCGCGTCGGTGCGCTCCCCGGTCCTCCAGTGTTCAATTTCATCCGCCGCCACCTCCGGCATGATTAGCTGCGGCTCTCCATCCTTTACGATGGACACGGGTTCCGTGTCCGGTATCATTCCCATGTGTTCCACGATGGTGGCCAGCACCTTGCGTGGGATGGCCGCCCGCTTGCATTGGATATACCATTGTTCTGTGTAAATCGTCATGCAATCGCCCTCTGCGGCCACCGCATACCCGGCGGATTTATAGGCCCGCTTGATACAGCGCACCAGGCCGCTTTCGTTGATCAGCATTTCGCCGCCTCCTTTATTTATGTAATGTAGGCATGGGGGCCGCCTGCTCCCCTTGTGCGGCCCACACTTGCGCGTCCAGGATTTCCACCCAGTTGCACCCCCACACCTCCGCAGCGTTCAGGATCGCCGCCAGGTTTGAACAGTGTGGGACCACCACGGACCCGTGGGCCGGGTGTGTTACTCTGGCCCTGCCGGGGACGCTCCAGCGGTGGATCCGTGCCCGCCTGGCTGCCGCCGCGCGTGTGTCTGTGCGGTTCAGGTTCCATTCCATGCGTTCACGGTCACCTCCCACCGCTCCATGGCCTCCACCACAGCGGCGGAGTAGTCGGTTGATGTGCCCCCCGCCTCCCAGGCGTTTTTTGCTCCGGCCACTCCCATGTTGTACGCCATGGCCGCCTTGTGCGGGTCCTTATAGTCTGCCATGTACTTGCCCAGCAGGTAGCACCCGGCGGCGATATTCCCGGAGGGGGTAGTGGGATCCAGCCCCGTGGCCGCCTCCAGCTCTGCGTGGTAGGCACCATCCGGCCCCGGATTTAACTGCATGATCCCCACCTCTCCGGCGGTGCCCACGGCCTCCATGTTAAAGTGGCTTTCAACCTCCGCCACGGCCAGGGCCAGAGGATAGGGGCACTCATAGGCCGTGCAGTAGGTCCGCATATAGTCCTGGTATTCGTAGCACATAGGCACCGCCATGGAGAAATACCCGGAGGCCAGCAGGGCCTTCTCGATCTTCTCCGCCTCTCTCGGATCCTCGCCCTCTCCGTCCCACACATCCGGCTCCGCCGTCAGCAGGGTGACAGGCCCACAGGTTGCGGTGATCTCCAGCTCCTCCGCCGCCGCTGTGTCCGCCGTCATAGCTTTGATGGCCAGTGCCAGCAGCAGGACCACCACCAGGGCACCGGCAATCAGGACAGCGATCTGCCGTCTGGCAAGCTGCCGCCTCCGTTCCTCTGCCCGGATCCTCCGCGCTTGCTCCATGCTTTTCTTTCTTTTTTTCTCCCACTGCTCCGCCTCCCGGCGGGCCTGCCTGCGGCGGATCTCCTCCAGCTGGTCCTCCCTGCGGTGGCGGGCTTCCATGGCCCCGATCCGGCGTTTCAGATCATCCACATCCTCTACCGCGCCCCGGTACTGCTCCATGGCCTGGCGGTACTCCTTGGCCTTTCTCTGGCTCATGTCTGCTTGTCCTCCTTTTTTCCGCGGGTTGCTCTGCCTGTCACCTCGTAGGTGTACCCGAAACGGCGGCGGCCACACTCCGCGCAGGTGATTTTCTCGCACCGCCCGTAGACGGGCTTCACGGTCTTTCCCCGGCTTGACAGGAAAATGGCGCAGGGCCTACACAACTCCTGTTTCATTCCCTCGCCTCCCGTTCATCCACCCAGGCCGCGCACATGTCCGCCTCCTGTAAGCGCCATACCCATGGGGAGGCTGCCATGGCCGCGTCCATGCTCCTGGCGCCGGCGGTGGATGTGTCATAGGCGCCCATGTGCCACCGGATGGCCAGCGCCTCCTCCGGCAACAGGTCCATGTGGCGCTGGATCAAGTATAGGCTTTTCTCTCCATGTCCCAGCGGCAGGGGATCCTTGTATGTATATCCCTCGTAATCCTCCCAGCGGCCAGTTTCCGGGTTCTTTCGCCGCTTGGTTTCCGTGCAATAGCAGCCCACCTTGCACACATCATGCAGCAGGGCAATGACCGCCACCGTTTCCTCCTGTTCTTCCGAAAGTCGATATTCTCCCGGATCTTCCTTGCCCGCCATGTCGCGGATCGCAATATCCCGCAGGCGGTAGTACACATTCAAGCTATGCACCAGCAGGCCGCCGGGGTGTGCCCCGTGGTGCTTCGTGGAGGCCGGTGCTGTGAAAAAGTCCGTTTCCCGCTCCAGCCAGCCCAGCATGGTGTCCGCATAGTTCCGGTGGATATTGTTTTGAAAAATGTCCTTGAAATGGGTCTGTGTTGTTTGAAGCCCGTTCCTTTCCAAAAAATTCATGGCTATACCTCCACCCCCTGAAAACTTTCCTTTACCGCTCCGCCGCGTGTCTGAAATTCCACTGTATGGAACAGGCCCCGTGGATGGATATACACGACGCGGCCCCACATGGGCCGGTGTTCCGCCTTTCCCTTGGCGTCAGCCTCATAAAAGGTTTGTGGGGTCCTCACTACCTCCGCGCCCACCTCCAGGCGGGCGGGCCCTCCTTTTGCTTTGCTCATGTGTCCTCCTTTTCTCCCGGCGGGGTGTCGTATGCCACCCAGTAAACCCCGTACAGATCCAGTAAATACCCATCTTTGTCCCGCTCTCCCTTGATACAAAGCCGCCCGGCATGGACATGGGTGGCGATCTCCCAGCCAGGGCTTTTCTGTAATTGGTGTAGGCCGATCCACTCAATCCAAACCGGGCGCGGCTTTTGGATCTGTTCAACCTGGGCGCGGGTCATCGGTTTTCTTTCGTTCTCCACATTGCCCTCCTATCTATCCGTCGGCGCTCCGCCGCCGTTACGAACTCCTTCACCATGCCCCGCTCCCAGAGATCCCGGAGGGTCAGGGAATAGGTGGTGCGGCTCGCCGTCTTTCCGGTTTCTCCGTCCCGGATCTCAATGGATAGGAGGGAGTGGCCCATGCAGGTTGAGAAAAAGGCGTTGGCCGTGTTCCATTCCGGGGTGATCCAGTTCAGGGCGTAGTCCGGTGTGCGCGAGTATTTAATGAACTCTGTCCCGCTCCGCATGGGCGGGAGGTTGTCCACATAATCCGCCACCAGCTTATACAGGGCGGTTTTATTCGCTTTTAGTCGCAGCATTACAGGATCTCCTCCCGATACCAGGCCAGGATCCGCTTGGCGTACTTCTTGCGGATCCGCTTCTTTTTGGTGCGGTGGTAGCGGGCGGCCAGCGGCCTGTTGGCCGCTTCCGCCCACAGCAGGGCCTTGTGGAACTCCGCCGCCGCCTTGATCGCCTCCCATGCGTCTGCCACCGCTCTGGCGGCCTCCTCCAGCTGTTCGCAGAAAACGCGGAACGCTTCCGCCAGATAGCTGGCCGCCTCATTGGCCTGCTCCATCGTAAAACCCATTGACGCAAGGAGCGGCGGCGCCGGGCGTTCCGCTCGCTCCGGCAGGGTGATTTCTCCGGCGTATTGCACCGGCTGTCCGTCTATGTAGACTGCCGCCTGGGCGGTTCCTTTCCCGTCAGGTCCCATCCGGCCAGCCTTCCCCTCGGTGGTATCCCATAAGGATCTGGTGTCCCATTTCCCCCAGGGCGTGGCGCATGACCTCCAGTTCCAGCAGGTCGGTGTACTTCATCCCGTACCCCTCCAGCATGGCGGTCAGCCTCTTGGCCTTTTCCGTGGTCTTTCTCACGGCCTCCCGCTCCTTGGCCATGTCCTCCGCGTCGAACTGTGCCCGCAGGTCCTCCAGGCCAATTTCACCGCCCGCGATCTTCTGGCAGAACTCCACTGCCTCCTCCCAGGTAAATTCCCGGTATCCCGCCGTGCTTATCTCTCTCCCGGCCCCTCTTGTGTCGTAGCAGCTTACGGTGTGGCCCCGTTCCTGTGCGTCCCACAGCCGGAAAATCCGAAAAATGATCCCGTCCTGGCGCCCGGTCATGGTGCCGCGCCCCTCTCTCCGCCACTTGATTTCCTTTCTCTTTGCCATGTCCGTCTCCTTTCTCCGCCCCTTGCGGGGGCGGAATTTCCGTTGATACGCTCCGCCGATTAGATCCAAAAGCTGGGGGCCAGCGCCCAGGAAAAGCCCGCGTTGGCGTTGGAGGGCGTGCCGTCCGTGCCGACACGGCAGAAAATAACGGTGTAGCCGGCATAGGCGGAACGGGTGTAATGCGGCCATGTCTGCCCGTTCCACATCTTCACGCGGTCCCGCTCGGTCTTGTAGACCGGGAGCTGCTCCTCTGTTGGATCGTCCCCATCTGCCCACGGCTTGCGCCCGAAAAACTCTGTTGCACTATGTAGCCATAGCAGATCCGTGGTCACCAGCTCCTCGCCCTTGATGGTCTGGCGGATGGTGCGGGGGGTGATGATGGACACCAGATCCTCCGGGAGATCCTGGACCAGATCGCTGTTGCACCATTTCCGGGCGTCGCTCTCTTTCCAGGACACAGGACGCTCCAGGCGGTTATACATAGGCCGCTCGGCCACGCCGTCCACAAAGCCTATCCAGACCCGGCCCGGCTCCACCTTTTCCACCATGATGGCCGCCTCGGTGCCGCTCCGCAGGTGGAAGCGGATCACATCCCGCTCCGCCAGGAGCTTGTCCAGTACGCCCATTTCTCTGGCCCTGGCGATCTCCGCCCAGTTGATTTCCTCTTTCGTCTGCTTGATGATGGTTGCCATTGTCATTTCCTCCTTTGTTTTATCCGCCTCCATGGCGGTGGGGGCACTCATTCATTGGCCGCCCGCGTTCTGTTCAGGGGCTTTCCGCGCCGGCGGAGGCTTTCCTGGAAACGACGCTGGGCCAGATCCGGGTTGTATGCCTGGCGTCCAAACTTGTCCAGGGTGCCGTTGCTCCCGCGGCGCAATTCCTGGTAGATGGTTTTGGGTGCCACACCTACCAGGGCCGCGATCTCCCGCACAGACGCATAAGCGGCCCACTTCTCTGCAATCAGCCGCCGATCCGCAGGCCCCAAATATTTGTTGCTCATGGTCCTTTCACCTCCGTTTTTTGATAAAAAAATAAGAGTAACAAGGCTTTACGCTTTGTTACTCTTATTAGTAGCATTTTCAAAAATTCATTAAAACCAAATAATTCTTGCTTTTTTACAGTACTTGTGGTATAGTATAAATGTGAATTGCGGTATGTCTCTACGGAGCATACTTAAGGGGATCGGATGCGTCCGGTTCCCTTTTAATTTGTTTTCTTGTTTTCAATAGTTACTTTTTGCTTTCTGTGATATTGTTCATTTGCCAAAGATATCAAATCTTTTTGGGCCCTCTTAAAGCCCCGTTTCTGAGTGTTTCGACTCTGACTGTGATCAAATATAGGGTCAAAAACGCTTCCTGACCAAGGGCGGCAGATATCTGCCGCCCCCGGCCGGAAAGCGTTTTTTGTGAGAGAAGTTACTCGATCTCCAGCAACTGCTGGGCGGCATTGATCGCCGCCCGCTTGTCTCGGACTTGAGGGTCGTCATAGGACTTGCTACGGCACATCCAGCAGGAACAATGGATCTTCCCCTTGGACAGCCGTCCGGCGGCACCATGTTCCCAGGCAAGGACATTTTCCTCTCCTCCAAGCTGGCGAAGAATATTTTCCTTGCGATGGATCACTCGCATGCGCTGCCTACGATAGTAACTGCGGTCTCTATTCAATTGTGATCACTCCTTGACAGTTCGGACCGCCTGCAAGAGTCGTCAAGGAAACATGCTCTCTTACAGGCAGCCTATCTGCCAAGGGGAAAAACGGTGATAGCCCATCATTTTTTAACCCTTTCTGTTTTGGCTATTCTACCTCTGCCAGAAGTGTTAAGCAAGTCTTTTCTGTACAGCGGGCGTATCAGTTTCTCCCACGCCGATTCAAAAGATAGAAAGATAGCGAGACCGGACCCTGTGCCGACATTGCCATGCCACCATCCACTTGCATCAAGTTTTTAGTTGCAAGTTTCATGCAAGTTAGATGCAAGTTGTGTCGTTGGTTTTGTTCTTCGCTGCGAACAACAAATTCAGAGGCCGCAGACTTTCATCTCTCAACAAAGCAAGCAGGGAGTTAGATTTCTGTTTGCTTTATTTAGATTTATTTAGATTTTCTCAGTTCAGAAACTCATCACGTTCTCTTTTGTGATGCTTCTTTATAGGTTTCCGCGGGAATGTCAACTCACTTCTTGAGAATCTCAAGAAACAGAAGTCAAAAATCTTCACATTCTGAAAGAAAGTCAAGTTGCCTTCTTATCATCTTCACTTTTTTCTTATGTTCCAGTTTACTCTTTTCCTACCGCAAAAACCCTCGAACCGCCCCACAGCCCTTTCATTTATCCCTGCCGCCGGGCGATAAACTCCGCCACGGCCTCCACCGTCCGGGCCTGCTGTTCCTCCGCCGAGATAGTCGCAGGCGCGTCCCCCTTCTGGGGGCCGTAATTGCCGAACTGGGCATGGTTGCCGCCCTGGATCTCCACCACGTTCTCGGTGTAGTCGATCTCGTCCTCCACGCTCTGGTTCAGGGAGCCGTAGACGGTGAGGGTGTCCTCCGGCGGGTAGTCGCCGTAGAGATAGGCCCCCAGCAGGATAAGGCCGTCGATCTCGTCAGGGTGGTCCGCCGCGAATTGGGAGGCCATGGCCCCGCCCAGGGAGTGGCCGGCGATGTACCAGTGCTGGATGTCCGGAAACTGCTCCATCACGTCCTCCGCCGCGTCCGCATCGAAGATGGCCAGATGGAAGGGCATCTCCACCAGGACGCAGGTGAGGCCGGTCTGCCGCAGCTGGTCCAGCAGGGGCAGATAGGCGGTCCCCTCCACCTTGGCCCCGGGGTAGAAGATGAGGCCGGTATCCGTGGGGTAGGACGGGGAGAGGACGGTCAAATCGTCCTGCACCGTGACGCCGCCGTCCCGGGCCAGCACCTCCAGGGCGATCTCGTCCGCCCGGTAGTAGTCGGACACATACCAGAAAAAGCCCGCGGCCACCAGCGCCACCGCCGCCAGCAGGACACAAGCGGCGATCTTCCACCGGCCGCGCCGGGATCTTGTCTCTGTGTTCATTCTGCCTCCTTGTGATGCCGGATCACGTCCGCGATGGTCTCCGCCGCCATGCGGGAGCCCAGCTCACTGGGGTGGACGCCGTCGGCGGCGTAGAGCTCCCGGGGATCGGGCCACCTGTAAAACCGGCCGCCCACATCGGCCAGCAGGGCCCGGTTGTCCAACGCCGCTTTCCGGTACGCCTCGGCCAGCTGACTGGCCATCCCGTCGTAGTCCCAGCCCTTGGCGGCCAGCTTGGCCCCGCCTTTCTGATACGCCCAGGTGGCGAACAGGACCGGCACGGCCCCGTTTGCCCGGATCTGCCCGCAGAGCCGCTCCACGCTGGAAAAGAAGCTCTTGGGCGCGGTGATGGGGCCGTGGCTCATCTCCTGGAGCACCACATAGTCCCACCGCTCCCCGGCCAGCGCGGCCTGGGTGCGGGCGCCCAGCCTGGTGTTAGGGTTCAGCTGCTCGGACAGCCGCGCCCCGCCCCGGGCGTGGCAGACCACCTCCCCGCCGGTGAGGGCGGCGAGCATTTAGGGCATCTCGTTTGTGAATGTAAAGCTGTTGCCCAGCATGAGAATGCGCATGGCGTTGCCTCCTGTCCGTTTCATCCCATTATACACGCCCCCGGCAAGGAGGGCAAGGCGGCGCTCCGGCCTTGACCGGCCGGAAAAGTATGGTAAGATAGGGGTATCTGAACGCGCAAGACTTGGAGGGGGATTTTTATGAGATACCGGGCGCTGGGAAACACCGGGCTGATGGTCAGCGAGATCGGCCTGGGGGCGGAGTGGCTGGAGCGCCACAGCGCGGAGGAGGTCAAGGCGGTCATCGACTGCTGTGAGGCCCAGGGGATCAACATCCTGGACTGCTGGATGCCGGAGCCCAAGGTGCGCTCCAACATCGGCGCGGCCATCGCCGGAAAGCGGGAGCGGTGGATCATCCAGGGGCACTTCGGCTCCACCTGGCAGGACGGCCAGTATGTCCGCACCCGGGACATGGACAAGGTGGTGCCCGCCTTTGAGGATCTGCTGGAGCGGCTGGGCACCGGCTACATCGACCTGGGCATGATCCACTTCGTGGACGAGGAGGCGGAGTTCCACCGCATCATGGAGGGGGAATTCCTGGCCTATGTGAAGGAGCAGAAGGCAAAAGGCGTCATCCGCCACATCGGCATGAGCACCCACAACCCCAGGGTGGGCATCCTGGCCGCCCTGAGCGGGGAGATCGAGATGCTGCTGTTCAGCGTCAACCCCGCCTTCGACCTGCTCCCCGCCACCGAGGACATGGAGCAGTATTTCTCAGAGGAGAGCTACGAGGTGGGGCTGGGCGGCATCCACCCGGACCGAGCGGAGCTCTACCGGCTGTGCGAGCAGCGGGGCGTGGGGATCACGGTGATGAAGGGGTACGCCGGCGGGCGGCTATTCTCCGGGAGCACCTCCCCCTTCGGCGTGGCCCTGACCCCGGTACAGTGCATCCACTACGCCCTGACCCGGCCGGCGGTGGCCAGCATCCTGGCGGGCTATGACACCCCGGAGCACGTGCTGGCGGCGGCAGCCTATGAGACGGCCTCCGAGGAGGAGCGGGACTACGCCAGCACCCTGGCCGGCGCCCCCCGCCACGCCTACGCCGGCCAGTGCACCTACTGCGGCCACTGTGCCCCCTGCCCCAAGGGCATCGACATCGCCATGGTGAACAAGCTCTACGACCTGGCGGTGATGCAGCCCCAGGTGCCCCAGTCCATCCGGGCCCACTACCAGGCCCTCACCGCCCGGGCGGAGGACTGCATCGCCTGCGGGAACTGCGAGAAGCGGTGCCCCTTCGGCGTCCCGGTCATCCAGCGGATGGAGAAGGTCAAGGAGCTGCGTTTGTTGTGAACTGTGGCGGCTCCAGGCCATGGCTCCGCGGGCCTCTTGCTCATTGTTGGAATCAAAAAGCGCTTCCCGGCCAGGACGGCAGCAACCGCCGCTCCCGGCCGGGAAGTTTTTGCGCTGTGGGCGTATCAAATTCTCACACGCTATACAAAGAATAAGGGCCGAAAGCCATCCCCTACCTGCCCAGCAAGGTCGTGTCAAGATTTTTTCGCACTTTAGTTTGCAAGCTCTGGCATGAATGAAGT
>OGZI01000476.1_pt1 | contig 52248 bp, 47 predicted proteins | sample 1576711 | NCBI WGS metagenome assembly OGZI01 (sample SAMEA3541482, study PRJEB24748) | human gut metagenome | biome: human gut; feature: human-associated habitat; material: faeces | place: China | collected 2012
GGCCGACGTACCACCATCGGCTGTCTCTTTTTACATTTTAGCATGTTTGGTACTGATTTTCAACTTTTTACACTTGCACCAGCTAATAATAAATCTATTACCTTTAATTTTAAATAATTATATCCCTAAGATCCTGATGCTCTATCCAATAGGCGGCTTTGGTTTCTTTTCTAAAGGCCCTGACGCCTTTCATCACGGCGATCAAGTGAAATTCCTGCTGCTTGCGGGTGAGGGTAAATTTTTTGCGGCTGTATTCGGCCCTAAACTCCCTAAACTGATCCTGCACCTTTTCCCTGATCTCATATGCCCACGCCGTTTGCTTGGCCGAACCTTGGAGGCGTGGCAGCAGCTTGCCCTGTGAAGTAGCCCTTGCTTCGGCAGAAGCACACTTAGGGCAGGGCTTACTGCTCATTCTGTCTATCTTGCCCTGGTCTGCATTGTCGGGAATATCTATTTCGTGCTGACATTCACATATGATTTTCATATCTATCCTCTGAATATTTCTAAATTTATTATGACCTGTAGGGTTGTGGCGATCAATCGATCAGTACAGCCTCTGCCTTCAATTTTAGCATTTTATATACAGAAAAACAATCAAGGCCGCTTTTTAGTGCCTATGCTCTAGCTTCAGCGGCAAGCGGCAAAATGAACTACACTTCATTTTCTGCCCAAAACATCAAAGTTTTTGCATTTGAGTGCAAAAACTTTACTATTTTGTTGGTTTTGTGATATGGTTTGCACATAAAAATGCGAACAAAAAGCCTGTGACCTACCTTAAACAAAAGGTAGATCACAGGCTTTATTTTTATGAGTTTTTAAAGCTAAACACAAGAACTAGCAAACGCCAGGTTTGTGTGGCTTTTAGTGCCTGCCCTTTATTCCCACTCGCAAACTTAAAGCTTGCTCTAAACATTTTTGTTTTGGTAATATGATTTCTATTTGCCCAATTTGATACCAGTTATCCATTGTATATGGTCTTTCTGAAATGCTGTTATCAAAATGTTATCAGGGTTTTGTTATCATCCCTTTCTTCTTCACCAAACAAACTGATTCTCTGCTATATTTGTTATTATAACCTCTTTTCCTTTGACGCTGCCGCCCGCGTTATGCAAAATATCATACCCGACCATATAGTAATTCTTGTAGATATCACGGATCAGCTCACAATCATCGTAGGTAACAATCCAATAGCTATCACCAAGATATCCCGATATTGTTCGCTCAAAGTTCCGGTGATCATCTTCCATAAAAAAATTTGTATAGAGTCTATGGCCCTTTTCTACATATGGAGGATCAATATTGAAAAAACAATCCTGTATTCTTCCTTGTAAATTACGGGCAATAAGCTCGCTAGCATCATAATTATATAGCTCAATCCGATCTCTCAGCAAAGCAATTTGCTTGAGCTTATTCTTTATCTCATTCTTATTAAAACGGCAGTCCAATTTATAAGTGCCGGATTGCGTAAAGCCTCCGATTGGCCCACCTGTAATCACACCAGAGAAATTGACACGGTTTAAGAAGAACGTCGCAAATCCATCTCTCACTTGATCAGCATTATCGTCTTCATATACTTCTTTCTGATGTTCCCGCTCTTCTATGGTAATAGGAGTATCTGTCATCAACTGTAGGAAATCATCGGAGTGGTTAAGGATAGTGTGCCAAAAGTTATAGATATGGGGATCAAAGTCATTAAGAATCGCTGTCTGCACGATGTTATCGCGCAATAAACCAAGCCCAATGCCAAAACCTCCAGCAAAAGGCTCCACATAACTTCTATCGCCAAGTTCATTTATTTCAATAAGGTTTTTTACCTTGTCGTAAATTTTATACTTGCCGCCCGGATAGCGGAGCGGCGAAAGGGATTTATTCATTCTCCACCTCCTCCCGTCAATTCTCTATAACTTAAAAATGCATTAGGCAACCAATCGGACAGATCATATGGATTCAGATAAAGGTTGCCTTTAGTATTATTTGGTTTCTTGCGAAGCGCAGGGATCACCTCGAAAGCCACCTTTGGTTTGGTTTCAGGGCTACCCGAATCTTCGGATATCAACTTTAGTAATGGTGCGAGATAAATCTTCTGCTCAAAGCTATTATACTCATCTGGCATCTGGCCATACTGAGCGTAATCGAGCAATTGCAAGCCTAGCTGTCTATCGAACAGCTGGTGATTCCTCTGGTTCCAGTAGTTGTCGAGGCAGTTCTTACAGGAGCGTGAGCACTCACATTCAGACAAAAAGCTCCTTGCACTATCAAGCACATCGTCCAGAATCGAACCAATGAGAGATGAGTACCCAGCGCCACTTGAAAGATTGTCATAAAAGAACATCTCAAGGCTCATAGTACCATCCACTTTATTTCTAGACCGCCACCCACCACTGATCTCATTGTAATCTATATCCAGTACAATGGATATGGCTTTTTTTAATGCTTCATGCATAGATGTGGCGGCCGCCCGAAGGATGCTTTTATCCTCGGCACTTCTATTTCCGACGAGCTTTGTGGAATCATAGGAAATATCGAGCATGAACATATCCGTTAAGAACTCATAGCCCAAATAGATACCCGTATCGACCGTTCCCTCATGGCGGCACAATCCACGGTTATCATGGTATGGTTGTGAGAACGAGAATGACCCGGTCGCGTTTGCCTCAGCTACCTCGGCTCCGCCACACTTCTTGCAGACATTGAAGCCGTTCTTGCTTTTGCCCATATTGACGGTCAGAACTTTCTTGTCAGGAAGGTTTGCGAACCGTATATTACTTTGCCCGTAAGATACCATTTCCGTATCTTCTGGGACATAAGAATAGTACGGTGCCTCCGCATAGGTATATTGCTCGTCCTCATCCTCAAATTTTACTTCATCACCCCTTACTGGAGAAAAGCCCCAAGGACGAAGCATATGGTTGCTGACAACATCAGCGCCGCAGTACGGGCAAGCTGAACGCCGTGCATCTTCTTTTTCAAGCCCAAACCAGTTGCATTCAGAGCAGATATAGATATCTTTGTAGTATTCGTTGTTGTTGAAGTAAAATTCCGCTTGATTCGTCTCAAAGCCTTTCGGACGCGGATTGGCGTAAATACCACCGCTTTTGAAGATTTTCTTATCAATAGTGACAAAGCGACCGGGGGCATATTCACTCAGTGCAACGGCAATATCCCGCTCCGGCGCATACTGCACATCACGAGGAGCGTTTTTACCGCGCTCAGATTCCTTTTCAACGAAAAACCGCACCACATTTTTAGGGAACGAGTACGACGGAATAAACCCTTCGCGATAAAACACATCGAATGCAGGAGTTTCTCTTTCGTTGTTTATATATTCGTCACGCTTGCCTTCAGATAACACCGTTTCACATATCTCACGGAACAAGGCCACAGTCTTGTCCGTTGAGTATCCTGATGCTTTTTCAAAAGCGTCGGCGTACTTAATGAAATTATCGCCATACTGCTCGCAGAAGGTAATGATACCAATATCAGCGATCCCGTCAAACACATCTTTCATATTTGGCGTGGACATAAACCCATTCAGCGTCATCATATTGACATGGCGCTGCTTGATCTTAGGGTTATCCCGATCTATCCAAGGTTTACGTGGCGCGCCAGAAATCATCTCGTCAGGATGCATGAAGTAGTGGCTATCATGCGTTCCGCCTGAAGCGTAAGTCACAATCGTAGAAATACCCGCATTTTTACGTCCGGCACGCCCAGCCCGTTGCTGGTAGTTCTCGCGCATCGGTGGTATATTGCGCAGACCCACTGCCGTCAACGAACCAATATCTATACCAACTTCCATCGTGGTCGTGCAGCTTAGAACATCAATCGATTCCTCGCCATTCTCCCCAGCATTTATATCTTGGAAGCGCATTTCATATTTTTCAGTGCGGCTCCAAGTATCACTACGGATTTCTTTGTGAGAGAGCTGTGCCGTATGTTCTTCCGTATCAATCGTATGGATCCGCTCAGTTTTCTCCAGTGCGCTGAGAACAGGGATCCTCCAGAAATCAAAGCGAGACAAATCGGCTTCGCCAATCTCCTTCAAATCCGTTGAATCATAACAAGAACCACAATAATCGCCGATTTTGAAGGGAGATAGCTTGCCGCACTTCACGCATCTATACCAAGTAAAATCCTTTCCGGTAAGCTCTATTTTCACTTTCGCCAGATTGATGTAGTACCGATTATTCCCAGCGGCAGCAAAAAACAAGTCCCGCACCATGTTAAGCACTTTTTCGCTTGCCTTTTCATCAAGAGCCAACACTTCACGGACTCTCTGGGTTAAGCCCTTATCCACTTCTTTAGTGAAATCGAACCCTAACCCAAATGTCTGGCTCTTGCTTCGCCCGGGAAGTCCCTTGCGGATATCATCTTGGATTGTTTCGCCCAGTGCGGCACTATCATCCATGACATCCCAAAACAGCAGAACCAGAAGCTGGCGAAGAATATCCTTATCAACCGCAATATCAATATCCTCTAAATCAAACACGCAATCCTCTAGCGCGGTAGATATTGGCGCTAAAAATCCAATCCCAATATCCTTGAATGAGCGAGGGCTTTCTGTAAAAAACGTTAATAGCTGCTCATAATAATCATCTGGCAATGTCCGATATTCCGTGGCCAACTCCGCATAGTCGATTGCTCTACCGCGCCTCTCGGCTCGAGCCTTTCTGTCCTTGAGAAGTCGCTTGTGTTCTTCGAACATCCTTTTGCTTTTGCCATTGAAAAAGCTCAAGTTGTTTTGGATACAAACATCTATGAATGCGGGATAGAGATCGGCTAATGGGTGCTCTTTGCCATCTACCTCCAAAAGAAGAGACGCAAGCATAACTGCCTGCCGGAAAGCATCCGCATCGGAAGATTTAGATAAATCTAGAGCCAACTTTGCGGCATTCTGGCGCGAATCCGAAAACAGCAGCACTTTTTTACCCTCGTTAATCATTTCAGATTTCGGAGGCTGTAGTTCAAACTGTGCCTTCGTCAAATTATAAAATGGAATGTTGCCTTTGGTAGCAAGGTCAACAGGCTTTTTTAGCGGCATCTGCTTCTTGCATTTGGGGCAGATGCTGAAATTGAAGGATTGGGACTTTGTGTCAAAATCACTGTTATAGACAACCGTAAGCAAAGATTCGTCGTCTTGGGGAGATAGATATAGCTTGCCCGTCAGGGGATCAAGCGCCCCGACCTTATCTTTTTTGCCCCTTTGGTAATTCTTCGGCGCAATATATAAGAGCATTTCATGCAGCGAGTCCGCATCCCCATTTAATCCTCGCTGAGGAAAGACATACCAATATGGCTGCCCTTCATTTTTTCTCACATAAACCTTGAAGTACAATGCACCACACTTGATGTGGTTCACAAGTTCATATATCCGTCCACCGCATCTGCACTTTTCGCGAGGAATAGAAATGACCTCTCCCAAAGGAAGCTGTTCCTCCGGAGAATATCTTGCATGTGTGCATTTGGGATTTGAGCATGCATAAAGCCCTTGCAACCCACGCAAAAACATATGAAGCCTAACCGGAAACAAAATATTTCCATCTTTTGCAGCAAGCGAAACCAACACCAACAATGCATCGAGCGCCTTGCCTGCATCAGGATAATCTTCAAACAGGGCGTTTTTAATATCGCTATAAGATTTAGCCCCATCACGACATAGCTTGTTCAGCGAAACAAACGCCTCATACTTCGGGAGGTTGTCATAAAGCCATTCTTGCGCGTCGCTTTGGGTAATGCTATCAGGGAGCGCAACATGGAACACGGCACTGGCAAAATCCTTGATTCTGTCGGTAATCCCATCACCATAAACCTGATTATAGCCAATGGACACCAATGCCTTTATATTTGTTTTGATCTCTGAGCTCTCAGGCAGTTCCTCCTTCGAGCCGCTCAAGAACGTATATTCAGAAGCATCCTTTCCAGTCAGCCCCGAATAGAAATCATCGATTGCGCATTTCTCGTCCTGGGGCATACTGGCCGTCGTAAGGATAAACTGCACTTTTTCCTTTGTTATTCCCAAACGAGAGAATAACCGCTCCAGAAGCAAGGCAATTTCCCCACCGGCGGATCCGCGATACATATGAGCTTCATCCAAGACGATGAGGAGCCGGTTTTCTTCTGCCGCGTCGAGCCACTCCTTGGTTTCATCCCAGATGCTGGCTTCTCGCTGTCGCATGAGCATAAATTCGAGCATGGAATAGTTTGTGATTAGAATATCTGGGGGATACTGCTGCATTTCAAAGCGTGTTATGAACTCCGCATCATATGGGCCGGGTTTATGTATGTTTTTCTCAAGGTTTTCAATGAATACCTCAAGACCGTCTTCGCCATACCGTGCAGGGTATTTGTTAATGCTCTTTAAGCCATTTATATTATTCTCTTGCTTGCGTTTGACGTCGGCGTCGGCAGTATCATCAATCAGATAATTCTCGCGGAAAGTCAGCGCCAGTTCACGGCTGCTGGCAGGCTTCGCTTTGCCAGAGTATGGTGTTCTACCAGTGTACATACCGAAGTGTGGTATACGAGTTGCTTGAGTATCCTTTGTGAAAATGTCTTTGAATTTTTCGCTACCCATGATTTTTCTGAATCGCGCCAATTGGTCAGAAACCAAAGCGTTCATTGGATATATGATTAGTGTTCTAACCGCATCTTTGCGGAAATCTTGTGGTCGGTTTTTGGCCTCAATAAAGCTCTTTGCAATAATCGGCCAAAGAAAGCACTCGGTTTTACCTGAACCAGTACCAGTTGAAACAAACAGGTCTTTTCCAGTTAAGAAGCTCTCCAGCGCTTCTACCTGATGCTCAAATGGATCCGCAAATATACCAAGTCCTTCGGCAACAAGTTTAAGCAGCGATTCTTTTACCCCTTGCTCAATATTGGGCGAGGCACTGATCCCATTTGCGATTTTCTTATAGGATGCCGAAGTTTCGATATATGGCTCTCGAGCGATATTTGTGTGTTCAGAGCACAGTTCGCCAAGGAGGTCATCCACATAAAGCAGTAAGGTTTCGCTGTTTGCCAAGTAATCGGACTTTATGTAGTTTTTCAGCCTGTCCCGAATAGCCTGATAATATTGCTGGACACTGCTTGAACTATTCACGATTTGCGCCGCCTCCTTCTATTTCGATGCCGATATTCTCCAAGATATCGACTATTTCTTCTAGTAAATCATTCTGAGCCAGATAGTTCACCTTGTCAAAAGCACCATTTACAGGCCACGACAGGAGCAATAGATAGTAATATTCCCGGTTAGGTAAATGCCCCCCGACTCTAATCGTGGAATACTCATCATCCATCCTTGTGATGGTGGCCTTTAACGGCGCTCCGTAATGCGCTTTCAAAGCGAAATAGAGCCGCCGATACTCATACGACGTAAATCTATCGCTCTGCGGCTCGACCGGCTCATCTGCAAATTGTAGTTCGCCCGAAATCCGCATAATCCTATAAAACGGCCCAAGTTCACTTTTCCTTGCCAGTGTGCAGTCTGTTTGAGGATGTTTCTCCCAAGAGCGAGACGGCACATTGCGCGACAAGGGGTTGAAAAACTCAAGCTCACTTAGGTCGATGTCTCTATCGTAATAATCAATCGGATCAAATCGCGAATTGAAATACTCTTCATAGGTAAGATTGTCTCTTATTAGAAAATCTTTTGCGGAAACTCTGTAGGCAGTAGGATCCGCGAACACACCGAGGCCATTTACAGTATAGTCACTATCCGGAAGCCCGAAAAACAACGCCCTATCTCCCAGCACTATGCTCCGGCCGTAATTGGCTATCTCGTTCCGGTTGTCTTCATCCGTAATGAGGTAACCCGTTTCTTCATAGACCCTGCGAATAAAAACAGGGAAGTTAGTATGCTGGTTGCTCGTATCTACAAATCTATCCGAAACTGTGGAGAATAGTTTTGAGTATTTATCCATCAGATCGTTCAGCACAATGGTCTGGTTATGTTTCGTTGTCCCGCGATTGTCAGCAGATACATTTTCCGCCGTGCGCAAACACCACTGGCCAAGAGCCGAATACAATACTCTATACATAAAGGAATCTTCCGTTTCGCCTGAAAAACGGTTGATGCCCATATCTGCAGACATTGTGAGCAATAACTCGTTCATCATGCAAACCATTCCTTAAACAGATTTTTGTACGAGCACCGTCCCTTATCTCCAGCGTACTTATTCAGCCGCTCTGAAACCGCAAAAGGCTCTATCAGCAATACATCCGCGCAGTAAGGTAGGATATCAAATGCCAATGCACAGCACAAATCTTGCTCGCTGGAAATGCGAGCGCGTTTGTACGTCGTCAAACTCGGAGAGACCCCAAATTCGTCAAGTATTTCTTTGAGCAATGGCGAAAATCTGGTATCCGGATTAACCTCTGGAGCGTCAGCCTTGCACTCTTCAACTACGGATGGATCTTCGGTCACATCTGCGCTCATGGATAGCGTCTGAATGCGATTGAGGTTTAAATAATGGCAATACCTAAAAATCTCATAAGGAACAAACCGCAGGGTTCTGTCATACGCAAGTGTCAAAAAGACAATCTTATTCCTGTGCCGCTCAAGCAAGGCGAGCAGTTCTGTCTCACTATAATCTCCAAGAAAACCATCAAGGCAGACTATACGCGCTTCCTTAGATAAAAATGCCTCGATCTCCTGTGCTGAGATGTCATTGTTGTATGTAAGTGAAACCACATTCGTATTGCCGACCAGCGTATTTGCAATGCACTTCATCAGCGGCACGCCGGTACCACGGTTAATAATAATGGGCATGCCATGAAACAAGATATCGCATAGATGTTGCTTAAGGAGCAAATAGCAATCTGACGGAGTGGATGCGCCAATATCCTTCAAGTTATACCCTAAATACTCTCTAAACTCATCCATATCTATAGGGCGAAGTGGCTTTAGGGCTGCAGCCTGTTTTGCGATCTTTTCGGCCTGTTGCTTTTCGATTTCTTCCCTGATTTGTGCTTTAAGCTGTTGTTGACCGCTTTGGGCCGCTTTAAGACCTGCTTTAAGGTCTTTTTCAGATTTCTTTAGTTGGGCAACTTCGGCCACAAGAGTTGAAATAGCTTCTTCTTTGCTCAGGATAGTAGCATTTAACTCATCTACATCTACCAAATCCTGTCTAAGAGACTTAATTTCGGCAGCATGCGCACTTTGCTTTGCTTTAGAGTTATTCAGAGCAGTTTTTACTGAAGCGAGTTCAGTCTGCAAACGCTCAATCTCGACTGTTTTTAATTCCACATCCGCTTTGAGCTTCTCCCGATCCTCTGATACGTTTTTCACCTCTACCACTGCCGAGGATAATAGAGCGATATAATCCTCGGGATGTTCCTCTTCGATAAGTTTAAAATAGAGTGGTACATTTCCAGCAAAGAAACTTTGAGGCAATATCTGTATGTAGGCGGCATCCTTACTAGCGCCTTCTTCAATACACTGGTCTAGATGCTCTTGGATCTCTGGAAGCCAGTGACTAATGTGATCTTCAATAAATGAGGATATAAACTTCCGGTTGCGCTGCCTGAACAACAAATCAGGGATATTGAATCGACCCATTGTGTTTGGCCTAAATCCCGGAAAAACCTTTGCGAACTCATTCGGACGCCGTTGGAAATATGCGATCGCACTCTGTGGGTGGATAACCGAGCAGATGTATTTTACTTCATCTTCGGTCAAAAGAGCGAGGTAATTCATATTTGCCCCTCCTCAATAAACCGCTTGGCTGCCGAGTTAATAACTCCGGTTTTGATACATTCTTTGATATACCTTGAGGCCGTATCGCTAAGGTCAACTGCAGCGAAAGAATCGAGAGAAAGACTCTCAGACCGCTTATAATGTGCCAATAGGTCATGAAGTAGGGGCTCGCCGGATAGCTCATTTCGCTCTGCCGGGTAGATAATACCATCCAGATACCCTGAGTTGTAGCGCTTTATAGAGCTGCCCGGAGTAAGCGAGACAGTTTGCCCTTGGCTAATTGGCGTGACACCTGACCGATTAAAACGGTAATATGTGCTGCCGCCCGGCACAGTATACACATTAGTATGAGCTTCTTCGAGTGGCAAGGTTTCATAGTCGGCAGGATATACTGCTTCCTCGTCGATTATGATCTCCGCATTCTTGCGAAACACCTTCACCCTTGAGTGAATCGAAACCTTTGAAACGCCGCTCACGATTTTTTGTATATCCGTCGAATGGACGTTAATGTTCCCGTGCGGCTCCAAGGTAAAGCTCGAAAACAAAAATGCATTGTTTGAGTAGATCGTTGAGACCTCATTGATCTGTACCGCTGGTGGCCACAGCAAAGTAAGCGTTTCGGATGCTTCAACTTGGTATCCCCATGATGCGAACAACGATTCGATATCGGCAGTTTTATTTTTGATGACTATAACTTGTCCTAGAACCCTTTTCCCCATAGTTTCAAAGCGACATGTATCTGTAATTTCTATACCACTCGGAAGGTAGCTGGTTTGCGGAAATGAGTGCTGTGCTTCGACAACCGCAAAGTACGGCACATCGGTATACAAAATTGTGCTACGAATGAGCCTTGCTCTGTAGTCAGTATCGTTGCCCTGAATTTTGAAAAATGTTGGCGAACCATCTTTTTTGAAAAACTCATATCTGCGCTTTACATTATTAAGAGTATTGGATAAAAAGTAGCTATAAGAAAATCGCTCAATCGGGATCATTCTCGGCGTATCGGGCAGGAAGTTAATATTGTTTATCCGCAAGGTGAAAAACGCCTGCTCTTGCGCAAATGCCCTGAGTTCAAACTTAGCCGACTCTTCTTCGTATGTGACGATTTCGTTTCCGCTAAAACATAGGCCTAAATAGAACATTTTAGTGCTACTATCAAAATAGAACTCTGCCCGCTCGTTCCTGCTTTTCCGCGAGCGGGAATCTATACTGATCGCTCCATATTGGCCGAGATAATTCTCGCAGCCCACATCATTATTTCCGCTACGATGTCTGAAGTGCGCAACCATACTTATGCTCCCAGCGGCGGCAAGACGCACTTCTTCACCGCAATGCGCACATTCATAGCGGTACGGCTCTAATCCGCCGCTTGTGGCCGCTAAGTCTGCAGACACTTCTGACTGCAAAAAAGTATCATAGGCTTTTCGCACTTCCACAACGCTCCTTTCCACAAATGATGCTTTGTATTTTCTGCTGTTTGCCTTCCCAGAATGGCTCTGTTATTCTTTTTTCTCTTCCGGTACGAACTCCATGATATCTTCAATACGACAATCGAGAACCTCACAAATACGAGATAATGTATTTACCGTGACGCTTTTATCCTGTTTTAAACTGGACATCAATGAAGGACTCAATTTCGCGGCCTCTTTTAAGTCACGCTTTTTCATATTTTTATCGATTAACAGCTTCCACAGTCGTTTATAGCTAACGCTCATATGCCACCCCTCCGTCGTAAACTGCAACTTAAGTATACCGCGAAACAGCTCGAAAAACAATCAACAAATACACATTTTAGTCGTTGTATTTAAGAAATGAACTCCATTCTGCTTCATAAGATTGGTTTCGAAGATGACGAGTGGACATAACGGTGTAATTTTTTATAGATTGTTCGCTGATCAGATTCATGAAATGAGGCTCGCCACAACTGAGCGAGCCTCATCCTATTATCTTACGTCTTGATTTTTATGCGTGGTTTTTTTATTCCTGCCCATCAGATGCCCAAGCCCATGCTGCTCTATGATTGATTTGAATAAATTATTCTGTTTGCGTAATTCCATATTCTCCGACTGCAATTCCCCCCGATCAAGCTGCCCACGAATGGAACGATATTCATCAAGCTGTTTTGTTAGAGAAGCAACAGTTTTCGTAAGCTCTGATATCTTCTGCTTCAATCCGGCGATGGTTTTTTCAGCCGCTGCCAATGCTTTTTCCAGCTTGCTTTCACGCTTTACCTGCACCACATATTTTTGTGCCGCTGTGACAAGCGTTTTATAATCCTCCTTCTCCAGCATGACCTTTGAGGAAAGCGGAACATTTTTTACATCAATCTGCTCCAACGCCTGTACATCTAGCTCCTGTTTTTGCAGCTTAGCAATGGATTTATTCAGTGCCTTGACTTCTGCCGCACGCTGCTCTTTCTTATAATTCATCACGCTTAAATGCTCGTCATGAGTGCCAAGCTGCTCCCATTCGATATCGTGACGCGCCATGGCCTGTGAAAGCTGCTCTTTCTCCGAATGTACCCACTGACTCCACTCGGTATCACCACGGGCTCCGCCAGCGAATCCCTGTTCAGCAAGAGCTTGTTTGAGAGAGACGCGCGTATCAAGCCCGCGCTTGCTGCCTGTTGCAAATGGCACAAAATCTATGTGCAGATGCGGCGTAGCTTCGTCCATGTGAATGTGCGCTGAGAATACATGGAGATTTGGGTTACGCTGTTGGAAATCTCGCATATACTCATCCAACACCTTGGTGGCAAGCTGGCCATCGTCCGAAATAGCCGCCATATTATCCTTGTTTCCGATTTGCAGGATAACCTCGTGGAAAAGTTTCTCTTGCCTGCCAGTACGGATTTTTTCATAATAATTATCAATCCGGCGGTCAGACCGTTTTTGCTTTATGTTGTACCTTTCCAGCGCATCATCAAAAAGTTTATGATATACTTCTTTTATAGGTTGGTTGCAGTAAGTAATATTTTGCGAGGTGCGCTCGCCATCTATATTTTCAGCCTTGAATTTGCGACTGTTATGGCTGACAGAACCCTTGCCCAACATAACGCTGATTGTACGTTTGATAAGCATTCCCTTCCTTTCAATTTCGTTCCGGCGCGAGCCGGGGTTTTGTTACTTTTGTCAAAAGTAACGCAAAAGCACTTTTGACAGCCTGCGGCCATCAAAAGATGCTCTTTGCGCTCTCCGAGGGGGTAGCACGGCTGCAAGCCGTGCGGGGCTTTGCCCCGCCGCCTGCGGACGGCTCCCCAGTGCTCATCACCCTTTGAAAAGGGTGGCCGCACGGCTAACCTAAACTTTATTCACTCGCCGTTAGGCAGGAGGAATGGCGTTGCCCTTCCTCCGCTGTCGAGTGTTATCCGTGAGTAAAAATCAATGGGTTCGGGTTGTATTGTCTGCGACAATTTCCACCCGCAGGTATGCCCCATTGACTTTTTCTCCGCTCCCCGTGTCGGTCGTGACGATGGTGACGATGATTTTGACACCAACATCACTACCGAAAAGACCGTCACGACCGTCACCATCGTCACGCTTCGGAGAGCAACGTTAGTGTAATACACCGCCCCGCATGACTGCGCTCATTCACATAACGAACATTGCGCTCATCCATTAATCGCCCGGCATTGACATTGAGCCGCATGGAGAGTGTGTTAGGTTTCATATCCATACACAATAGCTCAACCAGCTCAGTAGCGGTTCCGCTCCACGTTGGCCGCTCCTGTGTCACCAGTGCAGCCACAGCTTCAAGCAGTGGGTCAGGCGGTGCTTTCCAAAGCTCGGTTTCAGCTTTTTCAAACTGCCATATCAAGCGGTCGGCATCTCGCCTAAGATGCAGCCGCTGGTCTTGCTGGTCACGCCCGGATATATCCAGCGTAGCGGCATCACTGGTGCGCTTTTCCTTCTGGAGCAGGAACGCTCCATCGGCAGCGCCAAGTAAGCCGTTTGTGCCGGAAATCATGTCGAACTTGTCCTCCGCCTGTTGCTTTCGCGTGTGATGTACCAGCAGCAGGCAGATGTGATTTTTATCCGCAAACTGTTTCAGCTTGCCAACGATTTCATAGTCATTTGCGTAGCTGAATTTATCGCCCCCAGCCTCACGCACTTTTTGCAGGGTGTCTATAATTATGAGCTTGGTATTGGGATGCTCGTTTACGAACCGTTGAAGCTGTTCATCCAATCCGCTGCCGAGTTGTTTTGCCCAGATGGTGAAGTGCAGATTTTCGGCGCTATCCGTGCCATACATACGGAAGAGACGTTCTTGCAATCGCTTCTCGGTATCCTCCAACGCAAGGTAGAGCACAGTACCCTTTTTCACTTCATAATCCCAGAGCTTAATTCCCATGCTGACATGATAGGCAAGCTGTGCCATGAAGAAAGATTTGCCAACCTTGGGTGCACCCACGAACAGATAAGTTCCAGAGTACAGCAGACCGTCCACGATGGGCGGTCTGCTGTCGTATACATTCTCATAAAGGTCGCTCATTGAGAAAGTACGCATATATCCCGGCGAGTTGTATTGCCGCATCTGCTGAGCAACTTCTTCAAAACCAAAATTTTCGTTGATTTCGGCGGAAGCGTCTGCTATACTTTGGTTAGTGTTTATTGAAATCGGCTGTCCTCCGTCTGCGCCAACAGATGGAATTAGGGCAGTCGCTTTTTCTTCAAATGCCATCCGCATCCTCCTTCATCCCATCCATAATGGCGGAAATCAGATGGATGGTGTCCAGCAAATCTTCATCCACACCAGCACCGGCTTCGATGCGCCCCAACTCTACCAGAACTGTCGCAAGCTCATTGCGGAGTGCTTTATAGACTCTCGGATTGCCTTGCACCACCACCTCGCGGTCTTGCAGCCGCCGGTTGATATAATCCTGTTTGGTGAGACCAGAGAGCCGCACGGCGGTTTCAAGCTGCTCATCCTCTTCGGGCGAAATGCGGAATGCTACGGTCTTATTGCGCCAGCGGCCTTGTCCATCGTATACTTTTAATGACATATCATTCACTCCTTCGTTGTAGCCTGAAAATCAAGCTGAGTTGCCATTTCCTTTTGCTTCGAGGGAAAAAGATGAGCATAGCGGTAAGTAATATCTATGCTCTCGTGACCGACACGGTCAGCGATTGCCAGAGCGGAGAATCCCATATCAATCAACAAACTAACGTGGCTGTGACGAATATCGTGGATTCTGATGCGCTTTACCCCAGTCGCTTTACTACCCCTGTCCATTTCATGATGCAGATAGTGCTTACTGATAGGAAAAATGCGGTCATTGGATTTTGCGCCGTAGAGCATCTTAATGTAGTCCTGCATTTCCTGGGAGAGAAAATCCGGCATTAAGATTTTGCGATTGCTTTTCTTGGTCTTGGGTGTGGTGATGACATCCTTCCCTTTGAGCCGCTGATAGGATTTTGAGATGGAGAGTATCCCTCTTTCAAAATCGAAATCGGCGGGAGTGAGCGCCAGTAGTTCTCCTTCCCGAATGCCGCACCAGTAGAGCACCTGAAACGCATAGTAGGACATAGGCTTATCCATCATTGCATCGGAAAACTGCTGATATTCTCCCTTCGTCCAGAAAAGCATCTCTTTGCGTTCCTCAACGCCCATGTTGCCAGCCTTCGCCGCCGGATTGAGCCGGAGGTCATAATAGCGAACTGCGTGGTTAAAAATAGCGCTGAGCTGATTATGGATGGTTTTGAGATATGTTGCAGAGTGCAGATTGCCTTTGGCATCCTTGGTCGAGCGGATTTCATTCTGCCAGTTTATAACATCCTTCGCTGTAATATCGCACAGCTTGCGTTTGCCGAAATAGGGAAGAATTTTCTTCTGAATAATGCTCTCTTTCGTCAACCATGTGTTTTCTTTCAAGCGGGGCTTGATGTCCTTGGTATAAAGCTCCACAAAGCTGTCAAAAAGCATTTCCACATCGGCTTGCTTCTGCTGCAAAAACTCGCGCTCCCATTCAAGCGCTTCTTTTCGAGTGGCAAAGCCTCGTTTGCACTTCTGCTTACGTTCTCCCTTCCAGTCGGTATATCGCGCCATGACATACCACGTTTTTGTGTCCTCGTTTTTGAAAATTGGCAATTTTTGTACCTCCTTAATTTTTTGTGTTTGAACCGTAGAATTTCTCATAAAAGAACCTGCGGTCAATGCGCCCGGCAATGACGATGCAGCCCTTTTGCTTGAGTTCTTCATTCAACTTGCGAATGAGCTTGTATGCGTATGGCTCCGATACATCCAGAGCCTCTGCAACCTCGTTTACCCGCATGAACATTTTTTCTGCCAAATTATTTCCTCCTATTTTGATTTGTCTTGGACATGCCGCAGATGCCCCCTGCGTTCTGTGGCAGCCCACGCCACAGGTTTCGTGTCGGGAGTATTTTCTGAATCGCCACCCGATTTGCCCGGGCGATACACACCATTACCGTGATGTGCGACGGCTGTCACTAAGCAAATGTGCTTAGTGACAGCTTTATTGTACTAAACATTTTTGCTTATGTCAAGTGGTTGGCAAGAAAATAATAAACAATTTTGTTAAAGTTTTTATTGACTATTTCTAAGCATATATGCTATACTGGTTTCAACGTAGTACGGACAGGAGATGGCAGTATGGCGATTGGTGAAAGAATCCACTTCCTTCGCAATTTGCGCGGGATGACACAAAAATATCTTGGACAGGTGGTGGGCTTCCCGGAGAAGACCGCCGATGTTCGCATGGCGCAATATGAATCCGGCACACGGACACCGAAAGCCGACCTGACGAAATCTCTCGCTGATGCACTGGATGTATCGCCGCACGCACTTGATGTGCCTGACATCGACAGCAACATAGGGTTGATGCACACCCTGTTCACCCTTGAGGATTTGCGCGGCCTGCGTGTGACCGAGGTCGATGGCGAGGTCTGTATTAAGCTGGATAAGAGCAACGGCAAAACCTATCACAAGATGTCCCAGATGCTTTTTGCGTGGCTTGAACAGGCAAAGAAGCTTGACGCAGGGGAAATCACTAAAGAGGAATATGACCAGTGGCGGTACAGATATCCCGAATTTGACACCACGCAGCGGTGGGTTAAGGTTCCATCTCAGGAGCTTACCGATTGGCTGTTTAGCGACCTGAAAGACAAGAAATAAGCACCTTTTCGGAACACAAAAACGGTCTTGCTGACAGCGAATCAGCAAGACCGTTTTCAATGGATAGAGCAGTGGCAACAGAATGGCAACAGGGTAAAACACCTGCAAACCACCTGCGGCACAGAATAAGTGCCTAAATGCTCCTGTTATCAAACTGTTATCAAAAGGCAAAAAGAAATCCCGGAAAGCCGCTTAAATAGCGAGTTTCCGGGATAGTTTTGCTTATTCCCACTCAATCGTTGCAGGCGGTTTAGATGTAATATCGTAAACAATGCGGTTAACGCCTTGCACTTCATTGACAATACGTCTGGAAATAATATCCAGAACACTGAAAGGAATATGCGCCCAATCAGAGGTCATACCATCACTGCTGGTTACAGCACGCAGTGCAACGGTATGCGAATATGTCCGTCCATCCCCCATAACGCCTACAGAACGGATATTGGGCAGACACGCAAAATACTGCCATATTTTGCGCTCTAAACCAGCTTTAGCAATTTCTTCTCGAAAGATAGCATCAGCTTCACGAGTTATTTCTAATTTCTCCTGAGTAACTTCCCCTAGCACACGGATAGCTAAACCAGGTCCAGGAAATGGCTGACGCCAGACTAAGGCAGAAGGTATTCCCAATTCTTCTCCGACAGCACGAACTTCGTCTTTAAACAGTTCGCGCAGCGGTTCAATCAAAGCCAACCGCATATCCTCCGGCAAGCCGCCAACATTATGGTGGCTTTTGATTGTCGCTGAAGTACTGGTACCGCTTTCGACAACATCAGGATAAATAGTTCCCTGCACCAGAAAATCTACCTTGCCCAGTTTATTAGATTCTTCTTCAAAAACACGAATAAATTCTTCACCGATAATCTTGCGCTTCGTTTCAGGATCAGACACACCTGCCAACCGGCCAAGAAAGCGCTCCGCTGCATTGACGCGGATCAGATTCATATCAAATTGTTCTTTAAAAACCGTTTCGACCTGATCGCCTTCATCTTTACGCAGCAGGCCGTGATCTACAAAAACACAGGTCAGCTGCTTACCCACTGCTTTATGTACTAATACTGCCGCAACGGAAGAATCAACCCCGCCGGACAATGCACAGAGAACTTTTTTATCGCCAACGGCCTCTTTAATCTCGGCAATTTTACGCTGTGCAAAACTGCTCATAGTCCAGTCACCTTTAACTCCGCAGACGTCAAACAGGAAATTAGAAATCATCTTACGTCCAAATGGTGTATGCTCCACTTCAGGATGGAACTGCACTCCATATAATTTACGCAAATCATTAGCCATTCCGGCTACAGGGCATTCACTTGTATCAGCAGTTACTACAAATCCCTCCGGGACCTCTGACACATAATCAGTGTGGCTCATCCAGGAAATATTGTGCTCTTCGATATCCTTAAAAAGAATATTATTTTTATTGAGTTTTACAGCCGTTTTCCCGTACTCACGCACATCAGCGCTTTCAACTCTGCCTCCTAGCGTCTGAGTCATCAGCTGATGTCCATAGCAAATACCAAGTACAGGTACGCCTAGTTCAAATACGCCAGGATCGATCTTAGGAGTATCATCACCATAAACACTATTAGGCCCGCCTGTAAAGATGATCCCTTTAGGGTTTTTAGCTTTGATTTGTTCTAAAGTGTAGGTATAGGGAACTATTTCACAGTAAACGCCGCATTCCCTTACACGCCTGGCGATCAATTGGTTATACTGACCGCCGAAATCGATAACTAAGATCATTTCATGGTTACCTGTTTGCATATTGCTGTAAGCCTCCTCAAAATAATTTAACTAATAATGTATAATATAATATCATACAATAATCACGCTGAAATTGCAATGCAAAAGGCCCCGTACAATAAGTACGGGGCCTTGGACTTTCAATGTACAGATGTAAATTTATTACATCATACCCGGCATTCCGCCACCCATCGGCATACCACCCATAGGAGCAGCGCCTTCTTTTGCAGGCTTATCAGCAACAACAGATTCAGTAGTCAAAACCATAGCTGCGATGCTGGCTGCATTTTGCAGAGCACTGCGGGTAACCTTAGTAGGATCAACGATACCAGCTTCGATCATATCAACGTATTCCTCGGTCAAAGCGTTAAAACCAAAACCTCTGCGGGAACGTTTAATCGTATCAACGATAACTGCGCCTTCCAATCCGGCATTATAAGCTATTTGACGTACCGGTTCTTCAATAGCGCGTTTAACGATTTCTACGCCGGTTTTTTCGTCGCCTGTTACTTTGATTTTGCTTAAAGCAGTTTGCACCTGCAGCAGAGCAGTACCGCCGCCTGCAACAATACCCTCAGCAACTGCTGCACGAGTAGCGTTCAAAGCATCTTCAATACGCAGTTTTTTATCTTTAAGCTCAACTTCAGTAGCAGCACCAACTTTAATAACAGCTACGCCGCCTGCAAGTTTAGCCAAACGCTCTTGTAATTTTTCTTTGTCAAATTCAGAAGTAGTTTCAGGGATCTGAGCACGGATTTGAGCAACGCGTGCTGCAATTTCTTCTTTGTTACCGCCGCCATCAACGATAGTAGTCAATTCCTTGGTTACGCGGACCTGGCTGGCGCTACCCAAATCTTCCATGCTGGCGCTGTCAAGCTTACGTCCAACTTCTTCGCTGATAACTGTTGCTCCGGTAAGAATAGCAATGTCCTGCAGCATAGCTTTACGGCGATCACCGAAACCAGGAGCTTTAACAGCTACAGCCTTGAAGGTACCGCGAAGTTTATTCACAACCAAAGTTGCCAAAGCTTCGCCTTCAATATCTTCAGCGATAATAAGTAATTCCCGGCCGCCTTGGACGACTTTTTCAAGTACAGGCATAATATCCTGAATCATAGTAATTTTACGGTCTGTGATGAGTACGAGCGGGTTGTTAAGAACTGCTTCCATTTTATCAGGATCTGTTGCCATATAAGGAGAAATATAACCGCGGTCAAATTGCATACCTTCAACAGTCTCCAGACAGGTTTCCATAGTTTTGGATTCTTCAACAGTAATAACACCGTCGTCGCCGACCTTTTCCATAGCGTCAGCAATCAGACCGCCGATTTCTTCATCAGCTGCAGAAATAGATGCAACCTGAGCTTTAGCTTCTTTAGTCTCAACCTTTTTAGAAACAGCCTGCAGTTCTTCTACCAAAACGTCAACAGCTTTTTGAATACCTTTTTTCAGCACCATTGGATTAGCGCCGGCAGCAACATTGCGCATGCCCTCACGAACCATAGCCTGTGCCAAAACAGTAGCAGTGGTAGTACCGTCACCGGCAACATCGTTAGTTTTTGTAGCAACTTCTTTTACAAGCTGCGCACCCATATTTTCAAAAGGATCTTCAAGTTCAATATCACGGGCAATAGTTACGCCATCGTTAGTAATAGTTGGCGCGCCAAATTTCTTTTCGAGCACTACATTACGTCCTTTAGGACCAAGGGTTACCTTTACTGCATCTGCTAATGCATTGACACCGCGTTCTAAACTACGGCGAGCTTCTTCGTTAAATTTTATTTCCTTTGCCATTTCAAATACACTCCTTTATATTTCACTTTTTTAGTAAAAAATCATTACTTAGAGAACAGCAAGCACATCGCGTTCGCTGAGGATCAAATAATCTTTACCGTCATATTTAAATTCAGTTCCGGAATATTTTGCAAATACAACCTCATCGCCAGCTTTAACTTCAGGAGCGACACGAGTACCGTTATCCAGCACTTTACCTGCGCCTACGGCAACGACCTTACCAGTTTGCGGTTTCTCTTTAGAAGCCGTATCCGGCAAATAAATACCGCTGGAAGTTTTTTCCTCTTTTACTGTAAGTTCTACAACGATGTGATCTGCTAATGGTTTCAACATTTTCAAGTCCCCTTTCAGATGCCTATATAAATTTTTTATTTTTCTTTTGTTAGCACTCATTATTGTCGAGTGCTAATTACATTTATTATTATATCCGTTTCCTAAAAAAATGCAAGACAATTCCTGTAAAATTTTTTGACAAAAAAGTGAAAAATTAACGCAGCCTCTCAATTCCTCCTGCGTGAATTTTTTATATTTATTTATTTTTTAATGCTGATGCAATTACCGCTTCAGCCAACTCCTTAATGGAAATACGCCTGTTCATACTGTACTGCTGCATTTTTCGATATGCTTCCTGTTCCGTAAATCCATGTGCTGACATTAAAATTCCTTTAGCCCGATCAAGCAGTTTTCTTGTTTCCAAACTTTCTTTTAATAATCCCAGCTCCGCCCCCAGGGCTTTGATTTCTTCAAAACGAGAAATTGCTATCTCCATTGCCGGAAATAACTGTTCTTCACGAACCGGCTTCACTAAATATCCCAATACACCCGAACTTTTTGCCTGCGATACAATCTCCTGTTGACTGTAGGCTGTCAGCAAAAGTACTGGAGCCAGATGCTCGTCGGTAATGATTTTAGAAGCTGTAAGCCCATCCATTTGCGGCATTTTCACATCCATGATCACAAGGTCAGGCTGCAGAGCTCTCGTCATGGCAACTGCATCTTCACCGTTATTGGCTTCACCTGCAACTTCATGTCCTCCCTCTGTCAGCATTTCTCTGATATCAAGACGAATAAGCGCCTCATCATCAGCTAAAACAACTTTCAAAGTATTTTTCATTCTGACCCCTCCAACTCTGACGGTATGGTAACTACAGCACAAGTCCCCTGTTTCAGGGCTTCTATTGTAAAAGTACCGCGAAGATCTGCTTCCACCATAGTTTTTATTATTTTCAGGCCTAAACTGGTTTGCTCATCTAAAACAAAACCCGGCGGCAAACCATTACCGTCATCACAGATTTTTAAGCAATAACTTCCAGGGATTTTATAAAACTCAACATCAAGCCGGCCGCTGCTGCGGCCTGCAAAAGCATGGTCCAGTGAATTTTGCAAAAGCTCGTTCAGAACCAAAGCAATGCTTGTTGCTTTATCGGAAGGCAGCAAAACATTATCCGCTTTAAAGCTTGTCTGCAATTTAAGATTAGGGTCTGCCATACTGGCAATAATGGCTTCATAAATTCCCTGCGCTGCCACAGCTACATCAATTTTACCGCTATCCTGCTGTGAAAGAAATTCATGTACAACAGCGATACTGGTAACCCTGTTAATACAGTCACGCAATACCATTTTCGTTTCGTCTGTATGAGCCCTGCGTGCCTGCAGTCTCAACAGGCTGGCGATAGTCTGCAAATTGTTTTTAACGCGATGATGTATTTCCCGAATAACTACAGATTTGATAAGCAGCTCTGTATCTTTCTTTTTCAGCTCTGTTATATCCTGTAGAATAACAATAGCGGCCGCTGTATCAGGCCTGTTCGTAACAGGGATCACCCTCATTGCAAGCAGCAGCCCTTGCATGTCTATTTCCTTTCCTTCAGCGACACCCGTCTTCAGCACCATACCAACCAAAGGCCAGTTGATCTGCAAACTGTTTGTCCTTCGTCCAACTAAATTAGATAAGCCCTGCACTTTAAAAAGATGTCTGGCCGTCCTGTTCGCGGCTATAATGACCTTGTCCTTATCAACGATCATCAACCCGTCGCCAGGCAGCAATCTGCCGTAATAATTACTGCTCAAAATCTGTCGGCCGGTATTTTTTAAAAACTCCACTGCCGTCATAATGAAAAGTTCTTCCGGTTCATTGGTATCAAAAGCAACTACGGCAAAACATTTTCCTTTACTATCTTGAATAGGATAAACACGCAAATCGACGAAAAGCCCCAGCGACAGCTCACGTTTCCCTGACAAAGGCACACCTCTCTGCAGTGCCCGCTGCACTAAAGGCTCCTCATTACCGCGCAGTTCGCGACCTGTTTTATCAGGCAGTTCACCCAAAAATTGCGTTCTTGGCAGTTCCTGATGATAAATATACAGAAATTTGGGGTTATCATCCCAAACATACATCGTTATGCATGCATGAGCAACATCGGCAGCAAAAGCTGAGCCGACTTTCATAGAGGATAAAATATTTTTTTGTTCTACAGTCAAATTCTTGGGCATATCATTCATTCCCCTGTTTCTTATTACCTTGTTTATCCCCATCAATCCACAGTTTTTTCCACATTATCCACAGACTTATGCACAGCAAGAACTGTTTTTTAGCTATATTTCAGCATTTTATCCACAAAATCCACAAGTTCTTTTACTTCAGTGGACACTGTTCAACCTAATTTTAACGATGGAACAGCGTTCAAATCCAGAGGACTATATTCACCGTTCTGATACATAAAATAACCACGGCAAGCTATCATTACAGCATTATCAGTGCATAAAATCGGAGTTGGATGTACCAAACTTGCTCCAATCCCGCCTACAGCATCAGCTAACGCTGTTTGTAAATGTTTATTAGCCGAAACACCACCGGCCAGAACTATTTTTTTCAAACCGGTTTCCTGCAGCGCATGCACACTTTTCTGCACCAGCACATCTACAATCGCTTCCTGAAATGAAGCGGCCACATCGGCTTTATTTACTTCACGGCCTGCCTGCTGTTCGTTATGCAGATAATTGATTACAGCTGACTTTAAGCCGCTGAAACTAAACTGATAATCTTCCTTCAAAAGTGCCCGCGGAAAATCGATCGCCTGCGGATTCCCCGCTGCCGCCAATTCTTCTATTTCCGGTCCTCCTGGATATTGCAGACCCATCACACGTGCAATTTTATCAAAAGCTTCACCTGCAGCATCGTCACGAGTTTGTCCCAGTAATTCAAAGCTGTTATAATCAGTTACCTTTAGCAGCGCCGTATGCCCGCCGCTTACTACTAAAGCCATAAAAGGAGGTTCCAGATCTTTATCATTCAAAAAATTGGCAAAAACATGTCCCTCCAAATGATTGACACCAATCAGCGGCTTGTCATTAGCCCAAGCCAGCGCTTTGGCAGCCGATACACCAACTAGAAGCGCCCCTACAAGCCCTGGTCCATAAGTTACTGCGACAGCGTCTATTTCTTCCAGCTTCACATTAGCCTGACGCAGTGCTTCGTCAATAACCGGCAAAATATTTTCAATATGTTTACGCGAAGCTATCTCCGGTACAACACCGCCAAATTTTCGATGGATAACAATCTGTGAGGAAATAATATTCGAAAGCACTTCACGTCCATTTTTGACTACGGCAGCCGCAGTTTCATCACAACTGCTTTCAATGCCCAAAATATACACGTCTTTAGACATCAGGCTTACCCTCCTTATATAACCACATGATTATTGCATTTTCATGATTATCTTCATAATAATTTGGTCTTATCCCCTCGCTGGCAAAACCGCAGGTCAAATAAACCTTTTGCGCTGCAATATTGCTCTCACGCACTTCCAAAGTCACCGCCACAGCGCCAAGTTCCCATGCCTTATTGATCAGGGCTGCTGTCAAGCTTGTTCCCAAGCCGTGTTCACGTTCTTCAGCAGCAACCGCGACTCTGGTTATCTGCGCTTCCCCTGCCACCAGCCAAAACCCGGCATAACCAAGAATACGCCCAGCATCTTCTAAAACAAGATATGTTGTTAAGCTGTTATTCAACTCATCCAGCCACATACTTGGGCTCCAAACATCAAAAAAAGACTTTTCATCTATGCTGCTGACAGCAGTCAAATCTGCCGCTGTCAAAGTCCTTATCATTATTCCTGCTGGCGTTTTTCCCATAATTCTTCAGCCTCTGATCTTCTAATGTAATAAGGTTCTAAACCAAAAATATCACCGATATTATCAGGATCATACTCGGCTTCCGCCAAAAGCGCTACCGAGGCAGCCTGCGGCCAACATAAATGTGCTGGAGCCTTTCGGCACCACGAAGGCAAATCGGCAAGGTCAATTTTCTGGCATTCTCCCAATAATAAAGCAGGCATACCCAAAACAGCTATATTTTCCAAAAGCTTCTTGCGATCTACAACTTTGATCTCCTGATGCTCTATGAGTGTCCCCTGCTGCCATTCATAAATCGCCTGATAAAAATTGCCTTTTTGTGCGTCTAAAACAGGTGATAATACATAACCGTCTATCGGCAGATTATAGGCAAGCGCTTTCAGCGTATTGACCCCGCAGATAGGTTTATGCCAGCTATAAGCCATTGCTTCTGCCGATGCCAGGCCAATCCTCAAACCGGTAAAAGACCCCGGCCCCATACTGACTGCTAAAAGATCGATCTCATTTTTAGTGATCTTAGTCCGTGTTAAAAGCTGCTCAAGCTGCGGCATAAGCCCCTCAGAATGAGTCATGCCCATATTGATCCTATATTCTGCCAAAATTTGTCCATCACGACACAAACCCACGGCACAGACTTTAGTTGCCGTATCAATGGCTAAAGTCAGCATTTTTTTCCACTTCCTCACATAATTCCAGATACCTTTCACCATTAGGGAGCAATTGTATCAAACGGCCTTCCGGAACAATTTTTATGTAGATATCAAGACTTTCTTCAGGCATTTCCTCTAAAAAATTATCCGCCCATTCGATAAGAGTCAGCCCTTCACCGCCAACATATTCCCCATAGCCGATATTTTCCAATTCTTCAACAGTATTCAGCCTGTATAAATCAAAATGCCTGATCTCCATTTTACCATGATACACATTCATAATCGAAAACGTTGGACTGTTTATTTCACTGGCATCAACCCCCTGTGCCATAGCTATTTCACGACACAACAAAGTTTTACCGGCACCTAACTCCCCACAAAGACAAAAAACATCCCCGTTTTTAGCAAGCCTTCCCAAAAGTTTTCCTAACGCTTCCATCGTTTCAATATTACCACAAAAATACTCCATCAACAGCACTCCCATTTCAAAAAAGCAGTACCGACTTTTGCCGATACTGCTCCCGTTTATTTTTTCAATAAAGTAGTATTACGTTCCAAAGGATCTAAAATATCAGTATGTCCTTTCAAGGACGCAATTTTTTTACCATCAACTAAAATCTGTACTTTTTTTATCTCCGGAAACTCTGTCAGAGTGTTGACAATAGCAGTTGTCAGCATCAGCTCAGTATAGGATCCCTGCGGTACATTGGTTATTTCCTTGGAAAAATCAACATAAGCAGTCCCATCTTCTATCTTCATTGTTCTGATTTTTGTCCCTTTAGGAAACAGACTGACCATTTTCGCAGTATCCTGCGGACTGCTGTTTACCAAAATATCCAACGCAATCTCCGGAGCAGTCATCGCGCCGGCTTTGCGGGTTACCTTTTCCGGCAACAGATATTCCTCTCCGTTGACAGGTGCACGATACACCGTTACCGTAATTTCTTGATTCTTATTATTCTGCGTTTGTTTAGTTTCAGGCTGCGGGATAACCGTAGCAGTTTGATCATCACTGCAGCCTGCAACTAACACGCAGAGCATCAAAGTGCAGATTACTGCAAATTTCTTTAACATATTGGCCTCCCACATCATTTAAAATAGTCCTCGATACCATCAGCAATCGCCTTAGCCAGCTTACTTTGAAACCAGTTGCTGTTCAGCAGTTTTTCTTCTTTGGCATTAGTTATAAATGCCATTTCGATTAATGCCGACGGCATACTGCTGCGTTTATTGACGTAGAAGTTTGCCTGACGTATACCTAAATCATCCAAACCAAAATTATTAGTCATCCGTTTTTGAATGGCCGTAGCTACACGTGCATCATGACTTGTTTTCGGATAATAATAGGACGAGAAGCCGCCTACGTTTTTATTGACAGAAGCATTGATATGCAGACTGATAAAGAGATCAGCAGCACTGTTTTCAGCTACATCGACACGCGCCTGAAGCTCCTGCGCGTCTGTAGCATTTACGCCATAAACGTCAACATCTTTAACACGTGTCATTGTAACTTTAGCGCCTTTTTTCTTCAGCAGTTCTTCAACTTTCTGCGTTATTTTTAAAGTAATATCTTTTTCTTTAGTTCCTTTTGCCCCAACAGCTCCCGGATCACTGCCTCCATGTCCTGCGTCCAGCGTAATTCGTTTATCCTTCAGCCCGCCGCTGGTACGATAGGCAGTTTTACTAACAGCAGGCGTCGGTGTTTTATCTGTAGTAGTTTTACCGCCTGCAGGTGTTGTTTTGGCAGGTTCAGATGCCTGACGTTTATTAGCCATAACATCAATAACGATTCTGTCCGGTCTTTTGGTAACAGGATCTTTTTTTAAGGTAAACCCCTTATAATCTTTACTGCCAATGGCCTTTTGCAGAGGCACCTTCAGTACGGTTTTACCTTCCGACGTATCTAAACGCATTTCATTGGCAATATCGCTCTTTATCTTATGAGCACGGCCAACTTTGCTATTTAAATCTGCATCCATAGTTATCAGCATCGTATTGCCGTCAAAAGTTATTTTATAACCTGTCGGTTTATCACAGTCCACCACAAAACGCAGCACATTGGTTTTATCAACTCCCCAACGAACATCTGTTATTTCTGAGGCAAAAGCCGTTAAACTAAACATCAAACAGCTTACAAGTGCAAAAACAAAAACTAATTTCTTCTGCAAACGGCATCTCCCTTTCTTTCATCTCTAATACTTAATTTTATCATTTAAGCGTAAGTATTGTAAACATACCCTAACTTTTATCTGCAAAATTTAAGTGAAATCTTTTATTCTCCCTGCTCAATAATTCTGCGGGCCTGTGGCAAGTACTGGCTGATTTCTCCTGCTGCCATACCAATAATCCCTTTACTGGCCAAATCGCCAGCCAGCCCGTGCATATATACACCAGCTAACGCCGCTTCCTGTACAGAAATCCCCTGCGCAGCCAACCCGGCAATAATTCCTGTGAGCACATCACCGCTGCCGCCTGTAGCCATAGCACTGTTGCCGGTAGTATTGATATAAACATTGCCGTCAGGACAGCCTATAACAGTAGGAGCGCCTTTCAAAACGAGGACAGCATCCCACTCAGCAGCATATTTGCCTGCCAATTCCAGGCGTCTTGCGTCAACTTCAGCCGCTTCCAAATCCAACAGCCTTCCCAACTCTCCCGGATGCGGCGTTAAAACTTTCGGAGCCCTCATGGTATTTAAAATACCAACATGTCCCTGCAATGCAGTCAACGCATCGGCATCGATAATCACCGGCACTTCCACCGACTGCAAAATTTCCCGAATAACTTCCACCGTACTTCCAGACGTACCAAGACCAGGACCTATAGCCAAAACATCAGCTCTGCCGGCTTTGTCCAGCACTGCACCAGTGGCTCCTCCACCTAAAGCTCCCGGCATCCGCTCGATCAAACCTTCGACCATAATTTCTGTCAGTTTCACCGCTAATACTTCACGACTGCAAAGCGGCGTCAGCAAACTTACCAGACCAGCACCTGCCTTAACAGCCGCTTCCGAGCATAACGCAGCCGCACCTGTAAAACCCGGTGATCCAGCGGTGATAACTACCCTTCCCGCTTCACCCTTATGGCAGTTTCCATTTCTCTGCGGCAGTAAATCACAAGCAATATTCTCAGTTAACAAAAACTTTTTACTATCCATACGTTCTAAAAGTATTTTAGGCATACCAATATCGGCAACTATAATTTCTCCGCTTAATTCAGCTGCCGGATACAAAAACAAACCTGGTTTGGCAAGTGCCATAGTAACTGTAATATCTGCCTGCACGGCATTTTTATCTGCACTGCCTTTATCAGCACTGACACCGCTTGGTACATCAATGGACACAACCGGCACAGCAATACTGTTCATTAAACCACAGGCACGTTGCTGTACCCCATGTAAAACGCCATTAAACCCTGTTCCTAAAACAGCATCTATCACCAAATCAGCCTGGCGGCAACTAACTTCCGCTACATCCCAGCTGCCTCTGTCTTCCTTAAGTGCAAATAGTTCAATACCACACTTCCGGCAAATACGCAGCTGCGCAGCAGCATCTCCTGTAAGTTCCTGCCACGGTGATACAAGAAAAACCTTTACCCGCGCTCCCTGATTGGACAGCCACCGTGCAGCAGCAAAACCATCACCGCCATTATTGCCCTTACCTGTAAAAACAACAATATTTTTCCCAAAACAATCTTCTAAAAAATCCGCAGCTGTTTCCGCTACAGCTTTACCAGCATTTTCCATCAGCACCATTGTCGGCAAGCCGATCTGTTCTGCAGACTGCTGATCTAAACTCTGCATTTCCTTAGCAAAAACCAGTTTCATCCTTATCCCTCCAATACAACCTGGGCCATAGCAAGTTCTTTAGTATGGCTCAACGAAAGATATATTTCTTTGACACCGCGTTCTTCAGCCAGAGTAGCAAAATAACCGCTCAAACGCAAACTCGGCTTTCCCATACAGTCATTATAAACTTCAATATCTATAAGCTTGCCGCCCCTCAAGCCTGTTCCCAAAGCTTTCAGCAAAGCTTCTTTAGCCGCAAATCTTGCTGCGTAACTTGCAAATTTCTGCATGCCACGGGCTTCACAATATTCTTGTTCAGCAGGAGAAAAAACTCTTGCCGCAAACATTTCTATTGTCAGAGCTTTTTTCACTCTATAAATTTCTGTTAGATCACAACCGATTCCAACAATCACCAGCTACGCCCCCTCATAACCTTTTCCAATAAATACTGCTTGGCAAACAGCATAATATATTTATATTATACATCCAGGTTACGTTTTCCTGCTATTTTATTTAATAAAATAGCTCAGCACCCTAACCGGTACTGAGCTAAATCCTTTATTATACTGTAAGCAAACCTTTTTCTTCTAAAAACTCTGCTAAAAATTTACCAATACGATTTGTAAGTTTCAAACAGTTTTTCAGGTGGTCACGAGTATTGAATTCGTACGGCATCAGATCTTTACACATTGTTGATCCAAATTCTTTTTCAAAACGATCGTGAAATTCTTTGGTAACAGGATAAATTTCTTTCAATGGTTTTTCTTCAGGAGTATTCCGTCCGATCAATGTACTGATAACCATTGTGCAACCGACTAAAGCGCCGCAAATATTACGGGCATGGCCAATACCGCCGCCAAATCCTGAGGCCAGGCGAAAAGCGTTATCATCAATATTTACGCCAGCATATTTGCGAAAAGCTTCAACTATCGCTTCGCTGCAATTATAACCACTCTTAAAAGCATTACCGACTTCTATGCCCATTTTTTCACTGAATTCACTCATTTCTCGTCCCTCCTTTAATATCACTTATATGACTTAATTCTATCAGCTCTATAAAAAGTCCTGCTATATAAAGCTACGTCTATTATATTATTTAAAAATAAAAACAGGACGGCAAAATCCGTCCTGTTTTTATTACAAACTTCTATTCAACTTTTGTAAGCCATAAGCCGTGTAGATTGCAGTATTCATAAACACCTACTACCTTGTCGCCGCCAGCCAATGCAAACTCAGCTTCCGGTTTAGAACCAACAGCCAGTTTCTTCCGTTGGCCGCCCTGTTCTGTCTCCAGATAGATCCAGGCAATATGATGTTCCTCTGTCATAGGATGCTCAACACTGCCAACTTTTACTTTTACAATATTACCTTCAATAGTAACTACCGGCAGATGTTTTTCCTGTGAAGCCTCCACTGTATTAGGTTTCAGTTCTGTCATAGGATCGCCGCAGCAAACGACATTTACGCCGCTGCTTTTGATCATACCAATCATATTACCACAATGTTTACAGATGTAGAACTTCTTTTCGCCCATTTGTACTCACTCCTTAATAAAATTTTATCACTTAATTGTAAATGCGGCTTCAGCCGCGCTTAACCTAAAGCTACGTCTAAAATCATCATAATCGCAAAACCAATAATAAACCCAATCGTCGAAAGGTCCGCACTTTCATGTTCTCCACCACTTTGAGACTCCGGTATCAGCTCTTCGACAACGACATACAGCATAGCACCGGCAGCAAAGGCTAAGGCATAAGGCAAAATAGCCTCCATGGAAGTAACCATCGCCGCACCAATAACACCAGCTATCGGTTCTACCAGCCCGGAAGCCTGGCCATACATAAAACTTTTCATCCGCGAAACACCTTCGCGCCGAAGTGGGATAGAAACTGCAGCACCTTCTGGGAAATTTTGAATACCAATTCCCAAAGCAACAGCTACAGCTGCCAGCAATCCTGTTTCGCTCATACTATTCGCCGCTGCTCCAAAAGCAACGCCAACCGCCAAACCTTCAGGTATATTATGCAGCGTAATTGAGAATACAAGTAAAATGCTACGACGCCAATTAGTTGGAATCCCCTCTACTTCCCCTTCTTTTGCAAAGAAATGCGCATGCGGCAGTATTCTATCCGCCAGCCACAAAAAAGCAGCACCACTCAAAAAACCAATAGCAGCAACAAGCCAGGCAGGCAAACTGCTTTTTTCCGCCATTTCTATGGCAGGAGCCAAAAGCGACCAAAAAGAAGCGGCAACCATAATACCTGCAGCAAAGCCCAGCATCATATTTAAAACCCTTTTGTTAATCTCTTTAAAGAAAAATACCATCGCCGCACCAAGCGCAGTCATGAACCAGGTAAAACCTGTTGCTATCAGAGCTAACAAAATCGGATCGTTGATCTTCATCAATGATTCCATTTAAACAACTCCTTACCTTTATCCTTATTATAAGCTACTTGTGATACGCTTTCAAGTAAGCTCTTTATTATATAAATTTTGTATTCGTTTATGACGTTTATTAAACATCCACTTAAAATAAAATGCAGATAACCGGAATCCCCGAAAGGACCCGGTTATCTGCATTTGGAGAAATGGAATATTAAAGGACATAACCACAGTCTGCTCTTACCGTAGTTATGACGGAGAAGTAAAGTTATGCTTTAGCTAAAGCCGCACCTAACTCGCGGCAGCTTTCAGCCATCGCTTCATCTGGGGCACCCAATACCAAAAGCCCCGGGGCAATCAATTCGGCACCAGCTGCTTTTATACGCTGTTCCCAATCACTCATATAACTTCCGCCCCAGCCATAAGAACCAAAAATCACAACCTTTTTCCCCTGCAAAAACGGTTCTAATGCAGTAAAGAACGGTTCAAACTCATATTCTTCCAGAACTTCAGCACCCATAGCACTGCATCCCAGTGCCAATGCTGAATATTCAGCCGCCTGTTCAGGAGTGATATCGCTAACGCTTTTGAGGTCTGCAGCAGTTCCAATACCTTCGGCCACAGCCTCAGCCATCAGTTTCGTATTACCGGTACCAGACCAATAAATAACAGGAATCTTTTCCATAATAAAACCTCCTTAAAAAGAAGCCGCTGCCAGATGTAAAGGTACGCCTTCAGCTACAGCCTTCAACAACCTGTCCCGGCATTTATTATATGCGTCAAACAAACGCTTGGCATGCTCGACATCATCATATACTTTCCAATAACCGCTGCATTTGCAATTCTTGCCTTTATTTTTAATAAAGCCTTGGATATCCGCTAACGGATAACCTAAAAATATACCAATTTCATGCGGAAAATCCTGGCTGCAGGATATCTTTGCCCCTAACTGTCGGAGCAATGAATGCACCGAACCAGACTTATAACCAAGTTCTTGTAAATAACAGCTTATCGCTTGCTTCTGCAGCAAATCTTCAAGCTGCTGCGGCTGGTAAACCAAAACCAAAGTTCGTGCCGCACAATGACATAAAACTTCAAAAGCAATCCCCTTATCGGCAAACTGTTCCGTATAATCAGCCAAAAGCGGCGCGACCACAGGCATAGATGCAGTAGGGCAGCTGACAAGATTGGCCGGTTTGATTCCAGTCAACGCCGGTGCGCAATGGAAAGCCAGCAATTCATCAAAACTTTTAAAGCCATGTAATTCAAACTGCATGATAACTCCTTTGGAAAAAGTTAGTTTAGCTAACCAAACGTAGCTACCGGCAAGGCTCCGGTTATTATTCATAAGTGATAAAAGAAAGAAGGGTCGAAATCACACCGTCTGGTTAGCCCCGTCTAACTTGATTTTGAGTATAACACAAAAATTCCAAGTTAGCAATACCTAACTTGGAATTTTTATATATTTTTTCCTTTTTATTCCGCAGCTTCTGAAAATTTATTTACGTCGTTGAAACAATTTAAAAAGGTCGGTTTTCTCTTCAGACATCAAATTATAATCAGGCACTGCCGCCAACGCTTTATCCCTTGCTGCCTCCAAATCATGAAAAACGTCCCATTTTGCTGCATTAAGCGCTTTAATATTACTGATGCGCAGTAAATACGCAGGATGAAAAGTCGCTATACAATCAAAACCATGTTTTGTTTTAAACCATTTACCACGGTCTCTGGTGATGCGCATATCCTGATTGCCAAGATAATGTAAAGCAACACTGCCCAAAGCAACCACAACTTTAGGCTGTAATATCGCCAACTCCTTGTCAAGCCAACGCTGTGCACAGAAATCTGCTTCTGCAATATTCGGCGTGCGGTTACCCTTAGGACGGCATTTGATAACATTGGTCGTTAAAATACGGTCACGCGTCATCTTGGCAGCCCACAAAGCCTTATCCAACAACTGTCCAGACGGACCAATCAAAGGGCAGCCGTAGTCATCCTCCACGCCGCCAGGTCCTTCGCCCACAAAAACAATCGGACTGTCATAATTACCAAACCAGCCTACAGGAGCCTGTGCTGCTTCCCGCAGAGGGCATTCTCTGCAAGCCACTAATTCCTGGGCTAAACTTTCCAGCTTTTCTTGTTTCATACTTTTCTCACACCTATTTATAAAATTTTGATCATAGCCGGCGAGGCGAAGCGTGCTGATCTAACCTGACAAATGTCAGATGCTTTTTTAGCTCCTCACGGCTTTGCTCTAAAACAAAAGTTGTTGCCTGAATATTCCCGGAAACCGGTGAAACAAAACGTGCAAAACTATTCATCGTTATCAGTCTGCCATCAACTGTGAATACGCTTTGATTCATATTGATATACCATTTTTCCCTGTCATTGAGCACCCGTCCATCAATCTCAGCGATCAAAATATAATCTGCGCCCAGCTCCCGCGCTTTCTGATAAAATTTTTCCATTGCATAGACACTGTCGTCATAAAGTTTTGTTTCCGTATCTACGATCACATACCGCGGCAGCATCATTTGATACTCGTTCATAATAAACCTTTTAATATCAGGCACATAGTCCCTTTTATCTACCTCAAGACTGCTGCCGATCCAAACAGCTACTAACGGTTCCGTTCCTTCAAGTTTTTGCATGGGTAGTTTTTCACGTACACCGGCAGCCTCTGCTTTGTCCAAAGCTGCATAATATTCTCGCATGCTGTAATCAAAATACATTCCCATATCATGCTGAAAATCACTCAGCTTACGGGAAAGATTGTATTTATGATGCTTTCCAAACTGCTTGTAGCCTCCAAAAAATGTCTGCAGGCTGCCCGGCACAGGATCAGCATTATTAGTTATTCTGCGCAGATCTATCTTATCACCGTAGACTTCGGCAAAAGCAGCGTTGCCTATGGCAGGCGCGCCAAAAGTTATAACCGGCACACGATCTTTATCTATCCCCATACTTACAAGGCGTTCTGCCAGCAATGTAGCGACAGCTCCCCCCAGGCTATGCCCGGTAAGCAATACACGTGTATCTGTATTAGCCAAAATCTCATTAAACAAAACCTCATCAATACCGTCATCATTAGTATCGACCATTGTTTCTAAAACAGTATTGACGTAATCATTAAAGCCTTTATGTACCATTGGTACAGTTTTATCCTTTTCAGAATGTCCTGCATATTCAATAAATTCCTCAAGGCTGCGGCCGCCGTACGGCACCTTATCGGTGTTCAGGTTGACAGTCCAGTCACTCTTGCTGGCACTGCCGCGAAAAGCAACTATATAAACATCCCTGCCGCGTCGGGTTTTATTTTTTGCCACAATAAAATTGGCTTCCAATTTTCCTTTTTTTACTTTATGCGGTACTATCTTCCAGCCATAATCGCGCAAATAACCAAATTCCGGAGCATTTTCCGGGGAATATGCTCCTATACAGGCTGCTGCTGCAACTGTAGTCCAATGTGCATCACGATACGCCGCATCAATCATTTTCTTTTCCGCAGGCGTATACTCATGCGCCCAGCTTGTTCTAACCGGCACAAACACAACCAGCGCCAGCAGAACGCAAGTTAAAACCTTTATTATTGAGCGCATACTGCACCTCCGCTCCTAAAATTAATTAACATCATTTACAATAATTATAAATGAATGCTGCGAAAAACACAAAAAGAAAAACGCATTTCTCAATTGAAATGCGTTTAATACGACTTCTTTTGATTATCTTACCTAAAGTATCTAGTCCTTTTCTAATTTCGCCCTGAAAGAAATACTGCGCGGCGTATCAATATTATCAAATTTCACAAGATGCGCAGCCTTGATCAAATCTACATCAACAACAGTACCAGAACCGAAAATATTATGCTTTACACGCTGCCCAACAGCCAGTGACAACTGATTTTCTTCATCAGCAAGATAACGCTCGTTGATAACAAGATAATCTTTTGTTTCTATTATCAAACCTTCCTGCGGCTTTTGTGTATAATCAAGCAATGCCGGCTCTATATCCAGCAGAAAACGCGACGGATAGCGCGGAGAGCCATCAAAATTTCTACCTTCAGCTTCAGAAAGATACAGCCCTTTCTGTGCCCGGGTCATTGCAACAAAAGCGAGTCTGCGCTCTTCCTCCATCTTTTGTATAGTATCTGTTTTCTTAGACGGGAAAACACCCTCATTCATCGCACATAAAAATACATAGGGAAATTCCAGACCTTTGGCCGAATGTACCGTCATTAATTTTACTTTATCACTATTATCAGCCGCATCGTTGTTAGTAAACAAAGCAACATGTGACAAGTAATGTTCCAATGTACTTTCTTCCCCGCAGGAAGTTTCATATTCATAAACCGACTGTTTAAGTTCCGCCAGATTATCCAGACGTTCCTGACTTCCTTCTGTCCGCAGCATTTTTTCATAACCACTCTCATTTAAAATTGCAGCCAGCAATTCCGAAATTTGTCTTTCTGCATAATTAGCGGCAAAATTTTCGATCAATGCTACAAACTGTGCGGCTTTTGTCCCTTTAAAAATTTCATTATCCAAATTTGTCTCTAAAGCAATATACAGAGAGCATTGGTGCTTGACTGCATATTCCTGCAAAAATTTTATGCGCCGCTCCCCAAGATTTCTTTTAGGAACATTAACTACTCTCAAAAACGCCAGATCATCTTTATATGCAATCAACCGTAAATATGCCAAAGCGTCCTTTATTTCCATTCTGTTGAAAAACTGCACCCCGCTGTAAATAGCGTAAGGTATTTTTTCACGTAAAAAAACTTCCTCTACGATTCTGGTAATATAATGCGCACGATATAAAACAGTGATTTCCCTGTAAGAAGTCCCCTCGCCATGCAATGCCTGGATCTGCTCTGCTATCCACATCGCTTCACGCTCAGAAGTATCTGCATGATGGCATATAACCTTCCTTCCGTCTGCAATAGTTGGCATAAGATTTTTCTTGATCCTAAACTTATTTTTATCAATCAAATCATTAACGACCGAAACTATCTGCGGTGTAGAGCGATAATTCTGCATCATCATTATAGTTTTTACACTTGGAAAAATCTTATCAAAATCCAGTAAATAGCGCACATTAGCACCGCGCCAGGTATAAATCGTCTGGTCTGGATCCCCGACGATAAACAGATTTTTATGGTAACCACACAATACTGACATCAATTTGTACTGCAGTTCATCAATATCCTGAAATTCATCAATCATGATATATTCCAAACGTTGCTGCCATTTTATTTTAACAGCTTCATTTTGTTCGAAAATATATAAGGTAAATTTAATTAAATCATTATAATCTAGTCCGAAGCATTTTTTCTCCTGATATAAATAACCATAAAAAATTATATCAGACGGCTCTGTTGCAGTAAGATATTTCTGTCTCAATGTATCTAATGACATATTGAGCATATCCAGATAATATTTCGGTTCTTTAATTAGTTTTCTGATTTCAATCATATCCCGTGCTTTACTGAAAGTCATATTTCTAAGCGTCAATCCACGTTCCTCGTAAATAATTTTCAGCATAGAATCGATATCAGAATTGTCTAAAACAAGAAAGCTTTTTGGATATTGCAGAGCATGGCTGTCCTCCTGTAAAACAGATACGCAGAAACTATGGAAAGTACTGATATAACCAGTATCATTATCACCAGTCAGGTTATGGATTCGCTGACGCATTTCATTCGCCGATTTATTAGTAAAAGTTACACATAGAATATTCCCCGGCAAAATTCCGATTTCATTGACCAGATAGGCAAAACGCCGAGCCAGAGCCCTTGTTTTACCTGACCCTGCTCCAGCTATAACACGTATAAATCCTTCCGTAGAAGTAACAGCTTCAAGCTGAGACGCATTAAGTCCCTGCAGTATATTTTCCAATGCTTTACACTTCCTTTCCTAAAAATAATTTCACGTTTCTTGTTAACTCTCATTATAGCAATAAAGTTCATAACACTACAACACAACTGCTGCGTAATTAAAATTTTACGCCTGTCATTAAACTCAAAATTTTATAAAAAGGAAAAAAGGCGCTACCTTAAAGGTAGCGCCTTACTTTTCTGTTCATATGCTGCTATATATTAAAAAAAATTTTAATCTATATCAATTACAGACGAACAACGTTGGCAGCTTGTTCACCGCGGTTGCCTTGAACAACGTCAAATTCAACTGCTTGACCTTCTTCAAGAGTTTTGAAACCTTCGGATTGAATAGCGGAGAAATGTACGAATACGTCGCCACCATCTTCGCGTTCGATGAAACCATAACCTTTTTCTGCGTTAAACCATTTTACTTTGCCAGTCATTTTCTGGGCCTCCTAAAAATTACTTTAATGAGGAGCTAGAACATCTCACTCACCAGCCCATTATAGCCTATTATTTACAATAAAGCAACTCTCTTTTGCTATTTTTTGTAATTTTTTTAATATTTTTGCTTCTATTCCTTCATATTTTGCTTAATTAAGGCTAATTTAGCAGTTTTAGTCATTTTTTTGATTTCACATTCGCGATGCAGCGCTTCTTCCTTAGTTGACAGCGTTTCACTATAGACCAAAGTTACAGGACAGCGCCCACGGGTATATTTTGCTCCTTTACCGCTGTTATGCGCTTCAAGCCGCTTTTCCAAATCATTTGTCCAGCCGGTATAAAGTGATTCATCACGACAGCGTAATATGTAAACATACGCAGGCAAATTATTTTATAACCTCTACAGTTTCCATAATTACAGGATCTTTAGGGCGATCGCGAAAATCCGTAGGTACTACACCAATCAACCGTACAATATCCATCCCTTCAACAACTTTGCCGAAAATAGCATGATGCCCGTTAAGCCATGGTGTAGGTGCTAAAGTGATAAAAAACTGACTGCCGCCAGTGTTGGGCCCGGCATTAGCCATTGAAAGAACACCTTCGTCATCATGCTGCAGCCCCTCACCAAATTCGTCATCAATTTTATACCCTGGTCCACCCATACCAGTACCGGTAGGGTCACCGCCCTGAATCATAAAGCCGTCGATAACACGATGAAATACTACGCCATTATAAAAGCCTTTTTCTGTCAATTCAATAAAATTTTTAGTCGTTTTGGGCGCTTTATCTTCGAACATTTCGACGATAAATTCTCCTTTATTAGTTGTAAATCTGATTTTTCTGTTTTCACTCATTTAAAAAACCTCCTGAATTTATTGTTTATTTTTTTCAAACATAGCTTTTTGAATAGCATCAACAAGCAGAAAAACGCCTACACCTATTCCGGCCATCCAGGCTGGTGTCAGCGCAGCAGCCTGTGCGTCGCCATGTACCCACGGCACTGAAAACCCTATCATCAGAAAAGCGCCTTGTGCCACCTGTAGTCTCTGCGGACTGATACGTTTTCCGTCAATATCACCTTTGGCTTCTGTTACTGCCGCCATTCTTATTTCAGGTAAAAACAAAATAAAACAAAGCGCCATCAGATAGACATAAATCATCGAAAGACTGTGCGCTTTCATAGAAGTGTCGGCCATTGCTGTAACAGCAAACGCCAAACCGCCTAAATACAGGCTCCTGTAATATCCGCCCCTGATCTGGCTTTCAATAATATACGCCGTGCCCGTAAGTACTGGATAAAGCCAATATCCATCTTTCCCAAGCCAATAGGCAATAAAAATCAAGAAAACATTATCCCCGATCTTGTGCCGCGAACCGGAAGTACGGTTTAGCATCCGCAGGATAAACAGCAGCCACAGCAGAACAAGAACATTACCTTCTCCCAGAGTCAAAGCAGCGACAATACTCAGCCCTCCGCCAATAATACCACCCAGCTTGCGATCCGGATCAAGCTCCTGGGCAATCAGCCAGGAAAAGAAAAACGCAGCAGCCGTATTGAGCCCAAAATACATGGCAGTTTCTGTATCGGCACCGCCCATAGTTTTCCAAAAAGTTGCCGCTACCGACGTTAAAATAGTACAGATAAGTGCTATTCTTGTTATCCCATCAGTAAAATCAATAGGACGTCCTAACCCAAAAATACCACCTTCACTCAATGATGTCGCTGCGTTAGAATATTTATTGTCTTTTTTTCCCATGCTTTCATCCCTTACCTTACAGATTTATCATATCTTTATTAGTTTAACATAACTGCAGGCAGTCTGCGACTGCCTGCAACAAAAAAATTAAAATATTTTTGTTAGCTCTGCTAAAGTCAGAGCGAAAGCTGTAGTTCTGGGAACAGCTGTTTTTAAATCAACGGATTCATGATCAGTATGCTCATCGTAGTTTTCTACTCCCAATGCATCTAGAGTAGGAATATATTTTGCAGTTCTGTTACCGTCAGTCAATCCACCGGCGACCCATTCAGTAACATTACCACCAAATTCATCCCTGACGATCCTGCTGTAAACATCAACCATCTTCTGGACCTGCGGCGTTTTCTCCATCGGTCCTGTAACAATACCGCCCGTAATTTCAACTTTAGTTCCGGCAACAACTGCTTTATCTGCTAAAGCCTTGATCTCTCTGTCCAACCGTTCCTGCTCCGCTACAGAAAAACAACGAACATTGACTTCACAATAAGCATCGCCGGGAATGACACTGATCTTGTCATTGGTCGATCCAATAACGCCGACATTGACAGTATTCTGAGGAATAAACTGTCCAGAATCAACAATGCCGCGATCAGCTAACGCTTTTGCTGTAAAATCTGCCGGATCTCCAGGCATAGGGCTTGCTAATTTATGCAGCTCTGTAATTGTATAAGCAAGCTGATGAATAGCATTGGCGCAATGCTGTGAAGCATTGCCATGATGTCCGCCAATCCCTGTTACCTGAACCTTATACTTTGCATTACCCTTACGCTGTGTAACGATGCCCCAGTTAGGACGGGCTACGTCCATAATAACGGCAAAATCTGCCTGCTGAGAAAGCTCTGCCACAATCGCTTCGGCAGTCGGGGAGCCGCCTTCTTCTTCGCCGTTGGTATAATAAATAATTTCTTTAAAATCAGAAAATCCTGCTTTCAGCAAAGCTTTTAACCCGTAAATAACTTCCACTACAGTAGCCTTGTCATCACCGACGCCAGGCCCCCAGGCAAATCCATTCTCATCAACCTTAAAAGGACGTTTAGCCGCTTCACCGCGGTTGAATACCGTGTCAACATGTGCAACAAGCAGAATACTCAATTTTCCGCTTCCCTTCAGGCGAGAAATCAGATGGCACGCCCTGTCATTATAACGGAATTCAGTAACAGCTCCGAGCTCCTGCATTTTTTCCGCGACAAACTTATTAGCAGCTTCCGTTCCCTGCAAATCTCCATTCCCTGAATCGATATTAGTCAGCGTCTCCAAATCTTTTACATAAGCGTCATACTGACCTGCCAAATATTCTTTTATCGTATCTTTCATTTTTAAAACTCCTTTCACGAATTCAGCTAGCGTATATATTCGCCGCCTGAAATGTTTATTCCTGCCGTACAGCAAATTAAAAAGGAGCTGCAGCAGCAGCTCCTTTTACTTATATTTTATACTATTTTTTCACCATGATAAGTTTCGCCGTCAATATCCGGCATGATATTGTGGCGTTTGCTCCACAAATCTTTATATTTAACAGCCTGTGCATGAATATTATCCAGATTACTTTCGTCAAGAGTTTTGATCACTTTGGCGGGAATGCCGGCAACCAGTGAAAACGGCGGTACTTTAGTTCCCTTTGTCACCACTGCGCCAGCTGCTACAATGGAGCCATGTCCTATAACGCTGCCATCAAGTACGGTAGCATGCATCCCTATCAGGCAATGATCTTCCACAGTACAGGCGTGCAGGATAGCACCATGACCGACAGTAACAAAATCACCAACAATGCAGGCATAATCATCGGCAACATGCAGGCAGCAGTTATCCTGGATATTGCTGTAGCGTCCTACTTCTATACGATTAACATCGCCGCGAATAGTAACATTGAACCATGCACTGCTGTATTCTTTCATTTCTACTTTACCAATCAGATCGGCACTTTCAAAAGCATGTGCTTTTTTGTCGATTTTAGGCATTTGCCCTTCAAATTCTTTTAACATATAAATCACTCACTTTCATGTGATAATCAGTATCCGTTACTATCTTAATTATTCACTCAAATTAAATTTTAGTCAAGAGCACAGGCCTTGTAATTCACTAAAGTTTCATAATGTAAGTTTTTAAACCGTTCCTTAAACTTCCGCAGTCTTTTTCACTTTCGTAAAATACGTATAACTGCCTGCCAGCAGTAAAATAATTCCCGTAATGACCAGAATATGACGTGTAAGCATATAGCCGCCCAAAAAACCTCCCAGCAGAGGACCTATAACACCGCCGAACTGCTGTGCTGAAGTAACCAGACCAAAAGCCTTACCGCGCATTGACGGATCTGTGACCTCTACCAGGCGGGCGTTAACATTAGGTACAGCTCCTGCCAGGAATAAACCGTATACGAACTGGATCCCTGCAAACTGCCAGATATCCTGCACAAAAATCTGACACAGATTGATAGCGCCGGCACAAAATAAAACAAAACAGAGCACCTTAGTGTAACCTAGCTGTTGACCACGTTTGCCCCAAAACGGAGCTGCAATGATACCGGCTATACCTGCCAGCGAAAAAATAATACCGGCAGCTTTAACGACCGATTCATCCATTCTACCCATCAAATGCGAAACATACATAGTTACCAAAGGCTGAATGATCATCGTACAGACCTGGATCAGAAAGAACATCGTCATTACATACAGCAGCCCTTTATTATGCAAAGACTCCTGCAGATCCTGCCACAAATTGATTTTTGTTTTCTGTTCTTCCTGGCTGTGCGGCACATCTCGAACAAAAAGCACAACCATTACTGTCGCCAATCCTAAACAACAGCTGGCAACAAAAAAAGATAGTCTCATACCAAACCAAGAACTAAAATAACCGCCCATCATCGGTCCTAAAATACTGCCGCTGGCAACCGCAGTCTGCATCAGGCCCATTCCCCAGCCCATGCGGCTTTCAGGCAGTGTCGAAGACACCAGCGACATAGATGCAGGTACAAATCCGCTGATTAAACCAGTCAAAATACGCACACCTAAAAGCTGTTCCGGCGATTGCGAAATTCCTGCCAGCCAGTAGGTAAATGCGAGACCAAATCCTGCACGTATCGCCATACGCCGCTGACCAACCCTGTCAGCTCTTGCCCCCCAATACGGGGCCATAATCGAAGCGCCTAAAAAAGTTACCGAATAGACAAGACCGCTCCAAAAATTTACTTCACTACTTTCAACATGCAGCTCTTGTAGTAAATAAACAGGTAAAAACGGAACTACCATCGTATAACTGGCGCATGCAAAAAACACGCCACACCATAATACGGCTAAATTACGCTGCCAGCTGATAGCCCCTGTGCCTCTCTCATCCAACAAGGACATAGACTCATCTCCAAACCAACTATTATTAATTTGATTATATCATAGCATTTATATAAAAAAAACTCATAAAACTGTTTTTCAACCGCCGCAGCAACAAAATAACTACTGCCTATAATTTTTTCTTAACAAATTGGGCAAATGACTTTTTACAGTTTTTCTTGTATAATATCTATAATATTATTTACAATATCATTTAATTTAGCTAAGAAAAGGAGCACACCAGTGAACGGATTTGAAAAGCAGGAATTAGAGACCCAGGGAATGATGAGCAGGCTCTTTGGCAGTAAGCCCGGTCATAACGCCTTAGTTGAAATAAATAATTTTTTGGCAGAAAGTACTGCTGCTACTGAATTAACCGAAGAGATCGTCAGCAATTTTATCAAAAACTGGGGAGCAAAATTTGACAGCAGCAATATCGAATACCGCAGCAGTATGTACCGTAAGGTAGCCGACCATGTATATATTAGCGCAGTAAGCAAAGATGACCCCGTTTTCGAAGAAACAAAACATCTCGCTCAAGTTTTAGAACTTCCAGAAAAATTACAGCGTTTAGCTGATAACGGAGCTAAAAAAGTAGCTTACTTCTCTCGCTGTCGAAAAATAATCAGTGGAGAAGAACCTCTAACAATCAGCGAAATCAATAATGTTTTTGGTTATGATTACGAAGATGGCTATGATATACGAGTTCAGGTATTTCACGACTACTTGAATAAAAAATTTGACGAAATAGCTGAGCAGCAGCGGTTCAGTCCTGATGAAGAAACCGCTTTGAGGGAAATTTGTACAAAACTCGATATACCTTATGAATTCAAACCCAATATTCAAAATGCTTTAGATAAATACCGTTATTTATGGTCAGCCGAAAATGCTCCTTTAGGAGATATCAAAGTCGACTTTCCGCTGAACGAAGGAGAAATATGTCATGCCGCAGCTCAGCAGGCAGGTTTCTGCGAACATAAAACAATAGAGAAAGAAGATAACTATTTTGAATTGACCCGCCGCTTGGAAATAGACGAAACAATTTCTTTTAAAGGCGAAAAAATCGAACATCCCCATTTTACTGAAGAAGTAACCGCTGTTGTCGATATCGGCTATCTTTTCTTTACGAACCAGCGCATCATTTATTTAAGCAACAAAATGGCAAAGGTTGTAGAACTCAACGATTTGGATAATGCCAATCTTTCAGTAAATATCATTTATTTTACCAAAAAAGACGGTGAATCCATAGCAATCAAATTTAATGATGACGTAGCAGAAGTCATGTTTGCAATCTTTAAACGCATTTTGAACGAACGTCAATAGACCAGGGAGGCTTGAAAATGCAGGAAAAGATCCGTTTTGTTGAATTAAAAGACAGCACCGGAATTTTAAATATTTACACGCCTTATATTCTGGATACAACTATTTCTTTTGAATATGAACCGCCATCCCTGTCAGAATTTACTGAACGTATTTCAAACATCAGCAGTAAATACCCTTATCTAGTTTATGAACGAAACAGCAAAATCTTAGGTTTTGCCTACGGCTCTCCTTATCAGGAACGCATCGCCTATCTTTACGACGCTGATCTTTCAATATATCTGGCTCCAGAAGCCCAAAACAGCGGTATTGGCAAAAAACTTTACAGCTGCCTTTTGGACCTGCTTCAAAAACAGGGTTTTTATAATGTTTATGCATGCATTACTGCTAATAACCAACGCAGTATCGATTTTCATGCTGCCTTTGGCTTCAGAAATCTTGGTCCGCATCCTAAAGCCGGCTATAAATTTGACCAGTGGCTGGATATTATCTGGATGGACAAACAGCTGCAGCAGCCTGACGGTTCTCCGCGTCCTTTAAAACCGATCAGCGCTTTTAACAACAATGATATTTTAAAACTTTTCTAAAAAAATAAAAGGAGTACATCAATTGATGTACTCCTTTTATTTTTCGCTTAGAAGTATTCCAGTTCACGTTCACAAATAGCACCGGTAACAGGATCTAACTTTAATTCTCCATCAAATTTATCAGTCAAAAAGTCGGCAATATAGTAAATATTATTTCCATCCTGCCCTTGAGTAATAACGATTTCATAGGCATTAGGATAATTTTTCAAAACAATTTTTTCTATATCATCCGGAGTTTTAGTAACCATAGTACTGCCCATAACAAATGTAGCACCTTTTACTTCGATTTCCTGCACCTTGGCCGTAGCTGTATTAACATCTACAACATAACGTTCCAAAGTATTAGGGTCTTTAAAAGTTATGATACTGGTATCACCGTCCACATTATAACCAACCAGTTCGCATACAGCAGGTATTTCTGCTTTTGCTGCATTAATAGCTGTCATACTGCGGTTTACCTGACTAGGCGCGGCAGCAGCCATAGAAGTAAAGGCCAGCATCATTAATACACCTAATGTTAATACAAGATTTTTGAATTTCATAAAGTCCACTTCCTTAAATATTTTTTGCATTACTGCTTACGAATCTAATTATAGGACTTTATGAAAAAACATGACGTTATATAATCTTACTTAATCGTCAAAGATAATTTTTAAAGATTTTAAAAATAGCAGCTTCCATACTTTTTATTCAACTGTTATTTTGCCAGGCTTTTAAAATAATAATTAATTTCCTGCCACAGCTCTTTTTTGTCATCTAATACCGTACGCAGGCGCTGCGGATAAATACCGTTTGTCTTATATATATCCAAAACATATCTTATCGCATCTGCCACCATCTCTTCCTTTAGAGGTACTGGGATATGCTTTCCCTGGACAGGTCTGTTCCCTAACAATCCACCAATATATATTTCAAATTTTCCTGGTTCTGTAAAAGAGGGCATAACCCCAATATCCTGTGCCATAGCCTTACCAAGGCTATTAAGACAGCCAAAGACACCGATTTTAAATTTTTTAGGTACATCAATACCATAAAATTCTTTATCTAGTCTGCAGGCAAAAGCATGCACATCAAACATACCTTTACGGCAGTCAGTACCTTTGCATGCCACAATAGCCCGAACTGTCGCACCTGTTCCACCTAACCGAAGTTTTGCTGCCTGTACTGCCTCAATCGCAGGCTCCAACTCACTCTCACTGACACCATTCAATTCAAAAGTTCCTCTACTGGTGGCTGTAATCTTACCATTGCCAAACTTTGCTGTTAATTCTGACAGCCGCAAAAGCTCCTCAGAAGTAAATTCACCGCAATTTCCTAAAATACGCAATGCATACTGATTCTTTTTCTGTGGCAATACACCAAAAATCATTTTATCTCACTCCATTCTTAATCATATTCATATCATACTACGAATATGATTATAAGCAATAAATAAAACAAAAAAATTCTGCAGCTCTGACAAATAAAAAACGCTTCACGAAAATTCGTGAAGCGTTTATCTTCTCATTTGGTGCGGTTGGTGGGATTTGAACCCACACGGGTCTCCCCGCCACCCCCTCAAGATGGTGCGTCTGCCGTTCCGCCACAACCGCATTGTGGTTAAAAATTACCGTTATAGACAAAAATGGTGCGGTAGAGAGGATTTGAACCTCCACGGGGTTGCCCCCACTAGCTCCTGAGGCTAGCGCGTCTGCCGTTCCGCCACTACCGCATTACAATTGCCTAAATCAGCAACAGTGATATAATAGCACACTATTACAACTCCGTCAATACTTTTTTAACCTGTTTTTATATAATTTGTAATACTCATCCCGATCATACAAAACTTTCCTCACATATTCACGTGTATCACTGTATGGAATATCCTCGATTCTATTAAAATCGTAACCCCAATTATTTTCCTGCATCCACGCTTTTGTATTGCCACGACCGGCATTATAAGCAATCATCATCAAGACCCAGTTCCGCTGAAATTCATATTCCAGTTCTCCAAGATACCAACATCCTAAACGGATATTAGCGTCTGTACGATATAAATCCTGTGGGTCAAAATTTTTGATTCCCATCTGTTCGGCGATCCATGCCCCGGTATCCGGCATAATCTGCATTAGTCCGATTGCTCCAACCTTAGATACAGCCTTACGATCAAAATTACTTTCATTTTTTATGACTGCCGCCACTAAAAAAGGATCAATCTTGTTTTTCCCGCTGTATTCCAAAATCTCGCCTTGATAAGGCCACATATAAACAAACCGCATTTGTACTTCGTCAGACGTCCAAATTTTCCAGCCCAACAACGAAACTGCACACAGCAAAATCAGTACAAACCAAATTTTGCGGCTGTTGTTTTTCTTTTTTCGACGTCTGGCCAAACTCAATCCTCCATCTGTAATACTTTTTCCCATTCTTTTTTTACTGTCAGCTCAGTTTGTTTCAGGCTGCCACTGTTATCAATGATCAAATCCGCATACTGACACTTTGCAGCCAAAGTCATTTGTGCCGCAATACGAACCTCTACTTCCTGCTGCGACATTCCGCTGCGTGCCATAGCACGCTCAATCTGAGTCTGTTCGTCAACTGCAACCAGCCACACTAAATCAACTTCTTTATACCAGCCGCATTCGATCAACAGCGGCACGTCAAGCACCGCTGCTGAGAAATTCTGCCGCCTGCACTGTTCTAAAAATTTTTTTGCTTCACAGCGCACATAAGTATGAACTATGCTTTCCAACTGCCCCAACGCTGCTTTATTTTCAAAAACCAGCTGTGCAATCTTCTGCCGGTCCAACTCACCGTCAATTGTCAGGTAATCTCTGCCAAAAACATCTATAACCTGTTGCAGCCCCTGTGATCCACGCGCAACTGCCTGCCGGCTTGCAATATCCGCATCAAAAATATGAGCTCCCAGTTTCTGTAAAATCGAAGCGACAGTACTTTTTCCAGAAGCAATACCACCTGTTAACCCAATAATTTTCATAACTTCACTCAGTGCTGGCATTTGGCACAGTAAGTAGTGCCTCTGCCGCCAACCTTTGTCGTGGCTAAAGGCTCACCGCAGGTTTTACACGGTTCGCCGCCACGTCCATAAACAAGCAGATGATTTTGATTGTCACCTTTATTACCTTCGCCATCCTTATAATCACGAAAAGTGGTTCCTCGATTGGCAATTCCCTGTGCAATCACTTTGTTCGCCGCTTCATGCACAGCTTCTATTTCCGCACGCGTCAAAGTATTAGCTATACGTGTAGGCAAAATTCCAGCTAAAGCCAAGCACTCATCAGCATAAATATTTCCCAGTCCGGCAATAACCGTTTGATCAAGAATCAACGTTTTGATGGGCTTGCGGCTTTTAGCAGCTATCGGAGCCAGATATTCAGGATTAAACCCTACTGTCAGCGGTTCAGGCCCCAAGGTTTCATAACCTGCAATGTAACAATCATCATCCGTAACTAAATACAGTGTTCCAAAAGTTCTTATATCACAGAACCACATAGTAACACCGTCAGTCAATTCAAATTTTATCTTGGCATAAGGCGGTGCTTCTAAATCACTAGCCTGTGCCACCAAAGACCCGGTCATACGTAAATGCACGATAAGTTTTTGATTGACACCTGTTTTCAGCACCAGATACTTTCCGCGACGGCAAACGTCTTCAATCGTACGACCGGTCAGATTTTTGATAAATTGCTCAGACGATGGATGTTTGACCAGCCTATCCAAATATACTTCAACTTTAGTAATAGTTTTTCCCTTAATATGCGGCAGCAAAGTCTTTCTGACCTGCTCCACTTCTGGCAACTCCGGCATGGATATCCCTCCTATTTGGTCTGTGCCCAGTTTTTCCCCCAGGCAACATCGGCAGTTAGCGGCACACTAAGAGAAGCAGCGCTTTCCATTGCTTTTTTTACAAGCTGTGCCACCAGCTCTTTTTCCGTTTCCATAACTTCTAATACTAATTCATCATGTACCTGCAGCAAAATGCGGCTCTTGACTTTAGCATCAGAAAGCGCCTGTTCAACTTTAAGCATCGCTATTTTGATTATATCCGCCGCAGTCCCCTGAATTGGCGTATTGATGGCAGTGCGCTCAGCAAAACTGCGTAAGTTAAAATTACTGTGCCTGATATCAGGCAGATAACGGCGACGTCCAAACATTGTAGCTACATAACCCTGTTCCCGAGCATGATTGACCGTATCATCCATATATTTCTTTACCCCTGTATAGCGGGCAAAATAATTTTTTATATACTCGGCTGCTTCACCGCGGCTGATATCCAGCTGTTTAGCCAGTCCAAAATCACTTATACCATAAACAATGCCAAAATTAACTGCTTTCGCACGGGTACGCATCATTGAATCGACCTGTTCCAACGGCACCCCAAACACCTCTGCCGCTGTACGTGCGTGTACATCCTGACCATTCAGGAAAGATTCCAAAAGCAGCTTATCCTGTGCCATATGTGCAAGTACACGCAGTTCTACCTGAGAATAATCGCAAGACATCAACCAGTCATAACCAGTCCCCGGTATAAATATTTCACGGATTCTTTTACCGATCTCAGTTCGTACAGGAATATTCTGCAAATTCGGGTCAGTACTTGATAACCTTCCTGTTGCCGTTACCGTCTGTTGAAAATGCGTATGAATTCTCCCTGTCGCAGGATTGATCAGTGGGCGCAGCCCTTCCAGATATGTTGAATGCAGTTTTGTCAGCTTGCGATGTTCCAGGATCGTCGTAATCAGAGGATGCGAACCTTCCAGTTGTTCCAAAACAGAAACATCTGTCGAATAACCGGTCTTTGTCTTTTTTATAATAGGAAGCCCCAACTTTTCGAACAGCAGTACACCTAATTGTTTAGGAGATTTCAGGTTAAATTTTTCACCGGCCTGTTCTTCTGCCAAAATCTCTAAAGCAGTTATCTGTACTGCCATTTCTTTTGTAATACTCTCTAGCAGCTTCACATCCGGCTTAATTCCAGCTAATTCCATTTTTGCCAGCAAATAGGCCAGCGGCAGTTCCATTTCCGTATATAGTTTATACAATTCATAATCCCGCAGTTTTTGTTCAATAAGCGGAAGTAACGCCTGCAAATCAGCGGCATTCCCACCGTTATTTGCAGCCAGATAACGTTCTGCAACTGCCTTCAAACTATAGGAGCTGCGACCTGGTTCAATCAAATAAGCAGCTATACCTATATCATCAACTATACCGTCGGCTTTTTTATTCAGGCACATACAAGCCTTATAAATCTCTTTGCTGTCGCATGTAACTTTCAATTGTTTGTAATCAGACAGCCATTCATAAAAAAAATTCCAGGCCCCGCTGCCTTCCTGCAATTTATAAATTTTTCCATCATTAAAAATTTCCACTGCAGTAAAATGGATTTTAGGTAACTCGCCGCCGCAAACAGCAGTAAATGCAACCTTTTCCTGCTTTTGCTGCAATAACGCAAAGAATTCTTTGCCCTGTTCTGCTGTTTCTAAAAGCGCAATTTCTATATTGGCGTTTTCCTGACCGATACTTTCTCCAAAAAGATCAAAGGTACCGTCACTGCCGCCCAAAATAGTCTGGAATCTCTCATGCAAATTTCGGAACTCCAATTCCTGCATTAAAGGCCTTGCCTCATCCGACATAGCTTTCAGTTCATATTTATCAAGATCAAGATCGACTGGAACTTCTGTAAAAATGGTTGCCAGCTTTTTTGAAAGCAGCGCAGCATCCTTATTATTTTCTAATTTCTCTTTTAAACTTTTTCCGCTGATTTGCGCAATATTTTCTAAAACCTTCTCTACTGTTCCATATTCACAAATCAACTTCAAAGCAGTTTTAGGGCCTACACCGGGAACACCAGGAATATTATCTGAACTGTCACCCATCAGTCCTTTTAAATCAATCAGCTGTTTTGGCGACAACCCTTCATAATCAGCGGCAAATGCTGCAACATCATACGCCTTGATATCAGAAATCCCTCGCTTGGTAAAATAAACCTTTACCCTGTCATCCAAAAGCTGCAATTCATCTTTGTCGCCGGTTACGATAATAATTTCTGCGTTCTGCGGCGCATGTACGGCAAAAGTACCGATAATATCATCAGCCTCGTAACCATCAGTTTCAAGAACAGTGATGTTCATAGCTTCCAGCAAACGCCGGGCCAGTGGAAATTGTTCGCTCAGTTCACTGGGCGTAGGTTTACGCTGCCCCTTATAATCTGCAAACATTTCCGTTCGGAAAGTTTTACGTGATTTATCAAATGCAACTGCCAGCCATTTAGGTTTTACATCACCCAAAAGCTTCACCAGCATATTACAAAAGCCATATACTGCGCCAGTATGAACTCCCTGCTTGGTCATCAATGGTGGCAAAGCAAAAAATGCCCTGTGTATCAAACTGCTGCCATCAATAACTAAAAATTTATCAGCCATTTCTTCACCACTTTCCTTAACGCTCAAATTATCCTGTTCATATTTAAATATTATACCACAAGGGTAGTGTTCTCACTAGACTCGAAAATATGTGAAACTACTGTAAAATACCCTTGCCGGAAAATAATAAAACAGCTTTCGCTGTAAGCAAAAGCTGCCTGCCGTCATTTCATTAATTTAGGATAATCACGCTGTAATTCTGTAATATGATAAATATATACAGTATTTTCAACCTTGCGGTAAATACAGGCATACTTATCTATCATCAGCATCAAATATTTTTTCTCATTCAAACTGCTCAAGGGTGTTTTGTTCCCCAGCATTGCAAAATCCTGTAGTTCCTTTAGTTTACTAACAATACTACATGTCACAGCACTTGCTTCAAGTCTCTTACCCTGTCTGCTGTAGACAAACCCAATTTCCAAAAGATCGTGCCATGCCTGCGGTAATATCTTCAATCCTGTACGTATTGCATAATCAGTCAATAAATTTCGCCTTCAATCTGGCGATAGCGTCGTCTCCGTCAAAAAGCTCTTCGGCACTTTTTTGTCTGTCTAAATCTGCCTGCATAACAGTATGATAGAACTTAAACTTTTCTTCACGCTGTTCAAAAGTTTTGATGCTCATCACAACCAAATCACCTTTACCATACTTCGTTAAATATACAATTTCGCCGCTTTGATGCGCATATTCAGAAATCAAATTATAATCATTCCGCATAATTGTAGCTGGTCTGATAATCATTGCAAGGCCCCTTTCTTAATAACATTGCTCTAATATACACCCTAACAAACATTTTTTCAACAAATTATTTATAAAACATAAAAAAACAGTTTTTATACCCTGGAACATTTGCAAAATAAAAAAGCTTCACTTTTCAGTGAAGCTTTTTTATTTTATTCAGATGATTATCGGAATAATTCATTAACGTTCTTTTGATCAAAGTTTACTTTAACACCGTAAACAGGGCAGGAAGCACACTCATAATATTATACCTTAAGACAGATTAATATCAAACAAATTTACTCCAATATTATTATCATTGTTTTACACTGCTAAGCGGCATAAAGTAATATCTGCAGCTCCATTTTTAACTGTAGTTTTTATTGTTTGTACAAAATTAAAGAATTGTTTCAGCAATCCTCATACCAACCTGCAATGCCTGTTTATTTTTCTCTTCAGTGCCTTTCGGTACGCGG
>OGZI01000481.1_pt1 | contig 51876 bp, 38 predicted proteins | sample 1576711 | NCBI WGS metagenome assembly OGZI01 (sample SAMEA3541482, study PRJEB24748) | human gut metagenome | biome: human gut; feature: human-associated habitat; material: faeces | place: China | collected 2012
TCCCAGGACGACGACGCCCTCGCCGCCCAGGACGCCTCCACCCAGAGCCTGATCAAGTTCTACCGCAAGAACCGCGAGTTCTGATTCGCTTTGCTCGGTCAGAATTCGTGATTCGCGCGACCGCGGCTGTGCTGTCTGGTGGGCAGTCTGGCGACTGCCCACGTCGCGAATTCTGATTCGCTTTTCTAGCTCCCCTCAATACTGAGGGGAGCTGTCAGCGAAGCTGACTGAGAGGGAGTTATGGAACGCTCCGTATGCTCCCCTCTCAACTATGACTGTTGCCGGCGGCGAAACTACTGGAATAATCACCGTCCATCGGACTCTCACCTTCTTCAAGCCGTGCGCTGAAACGCCAAATCAATACCATCGTCGGTATCCATGCGACCAGCAGGAGGGACGGAAAGTATTCGAATCCGCCATCCGTGCTGCCTCGGCCAAACTGATGCGTTAATAACGGAGAGAGACGACGACACGCCGATACTGTCCGCAAGAATCCGTACAATAATCGATTGCTGTGTCGAGAAGTGGGCCGCCGCATAAGCCCGCGTCTCCGTGGGTCCAGTCCGAACGGCCGCAAGGCCTGGCTTTTGGCGGATCGGCAGGCTTCCCAAGGGCAAACTCGAGGGATAACGAGAACAGGTCAACGCGCGCGATGCGCAATCGCGTGGATGGCCCCAGATCTGTGGCTGATATGCGGCAGCACTGAAGGAAAACAATGGTTAACGCTGTTGAGGCTTTTGACGCCAAGCACATGAAGCCGGCCGAGGAAATCCCGGCCTTCCGTCCCGGCGACACCGTCGACGTGAACGTGAAGATCCAGGAAGGCAACAACTCCCGTATCCAGACCTTCACCGGCGTGGTGATCGCTCGTAAGGGCGCTGGCGTGCGTGAGACCTTCGTGGTCCGCAAGATCAGCTTCGGCACTGGTGTGGAGCGTCGCTTCCCGGTGCACTCCCCGTCCATCGACTCCATCAAGCTCGTGCGTAAGGGCCGTGTGCGCCGCGCCAAGCTGTACTACCTGCGCGCTCTGCGCGGTAAGGCCGCTCGTATTGCCGAGCGCCGCGACAACTCCGCTAAGTGAGTCGATTCGCGGGTGCAATCGTGAGCCTGATGATGCAGGTGCGCGAATAAACCGTGAAATTCAGCCCGGAACCGTTTCGGTTTCGGGCTGTTTTCGTATTTTCCACGTATGATGGACGGGCGCCGGCACCCCTCATATCCGGCAGCATGAATCGCGAGGAGATGGTATGCAGGACGATCAGGATAACGGCGAATTCCCGATTTCCGACAATCCGGAGAGCAACCAGACCTCGTATGATGACGAGGCCGATGCCCGCGATTCCCGCACGTTCCAAGTCGCTGACCATGGCATCGCCCTGTCCCCGGTTCCCCCGGCACCGGCGCGCCCGGCGCACGCCGCTTCTTCCGCTGGCGCGAATGCCGCGGCAGCATCATCGTCAGATGATGACCACTTCACCCTACGCGACTTTTTCCTGTGGTGCGGCGTTCCCGTGCTTATCGTGCTGCTGATTCGCATTTTCGCCGTCGGCTTTTACGAGATTCCTTCGCGCTCGATGATGGACACCACGGTGCCCGGCGATCGCGTGGTGACCAGCAAGCTCACCCCCAAGATCTTCGATCTGCAGCGCGGCGACGTCGTGGTATTCAAAGATCCCAACAACTGGTTGAACGAGGAGCAGAGCAGTGCTCCCGGTGGCGGGTATCTCATCAAGCGACTGATCGGCCTGCCCGGTGACGTGGTCGAATGCAAGGGCGCGGGCCAGCCGGTGACCATCAACGGCGTGGCCATCAATGAGACCTCCTACATTCGCCCCGGCGTGGACCCGAGCGCCTTCCCGTTCTCGGTAACCGTGACCGAGGGCCGCGTGTTCGTCATGGGCGACAATCGCGCCAATTCCGCCGACTCCCGCTATCATCAGGATGACGGCGATCGCGGCTTGGTTCCCATCTCCGATGTGGTCGGAGTCGGAATCGCGAAATACTGGCCGCTTGACCGGCTTGGTGCGATTGATGACCACCACGAAGTCTTCAAGGACGTGCCTGACGCTTCCGGCTCGAATTCCTGAGTCTTTTTTTGAACCGTGTGAGTCTTTGAACTGATTGAGTTCCGGGCCGTCTGAATCCTGAACCATATGAATCCTGAACCGTCTGAATCCTAACCATTGTGAGACGATGGGAGCCGCGCATGATTACCCCGACACTTGACTTGGAACGCATCCTTGCGGCCCAGGGCTATGACCTTATCGCTGGATTCGATGAAGTCGGCCGCGGCGCGCTCGCCGGTCCGGTGATGGTCGGGTGCGCCGCCATTTGGGCCCGTGATTTGGAGCCGTTGGATGGCGATGATGCCGTCGAACTGTCCGGGCGGACCTACCTCGGCGTACCGGACGGCGTGGCCGACTCCAAAATGCTCACCGAACATAGGCGCGAGGCGATTTTCGACGAACTGCGCGACTGGTGCGCGGCCTACGCCGTAGGCCAGGCCAGCAACGCCGAGATCGACGAATGGGGCATCACCTACGCGCTTGGCGTGGCCGCCCTGCGCGCGCTCAGCCAAGTCGAACGCGAACTTGGCTTACGGCTTGGAGGGGAATCGACGATAAAAAAGGCTTCGGGGGAGTCTGCGGGGGAGATTGTGGAAGGTCGTCCGGGAGGCTCCGTAGGGGAATCCATTGGAAATTGCGGGGGAAGCGTTCGCGCTCTGCCCAAAGTCGCCGGAATTCTCGACGGGCCGAGCGATTACATCACCAAGGCGCTCAACACGTTCGACGCGCCGGACGTGCCGATTCCAGCCGACATAACGACCAAAGTCAAAGGCGACCAGCATTGCGCCACCGTCGCCACCGCGGCGGTCATCGCCAAAGTGACCCGAGACCGGCTGATGGTCGACCTCGCGCAAAGCAACCCACGTTACGCCGCCTACGAATGGGCTCATAACAAGGGCTATGGTTCCGCCGCACACCGTGCCGCCATCGCCGAACACGGGCCGACTCCGCTCCATCGTGTCTCATGGCACCTGACCTGAGCCGCGTGCGACACGACAGTGTGAGCGCTAACGCAAAACTGTTGTGGACGCGCTAAAGTCAGTATTGATTAAGGTACAAGACTGGCCGTGCATGGATGCCGGCCGCCAGCGGGGAGGTTAGGCAATATGGTGACCAGCCGCAAGCCAAGCAAACGTCCGTCCATGTTCGAAGTGGCCAAGCTCGCCGGAGTCAGCCACCAAACCGTCTCCCGTGTGATCAATGACTCGCCGGACGTTTCCGACGCCACCCGTGCGCGAGTCCAGGCCGCCATTGACCAACTCGGCTACCGCCCCTCCAACTCCGCGCGCGCACTGGCTTCCCGCCGTTCGCGCACCATAGGGCTGATCGCCGGAGGCCTCAAATTCTTCGGCCCGATTTCCTCCATCTCCTCCATCGAATCCATGGCCCGCGAGCACGGTCTGTTCATGAGCGTGATGATGGTCCACGAGGCCTTGTGCGCGCAGGCCGACTTCGACAACCTGTGCGACACCTTCAACGAGCAGAACGTCGACGCCTTCATCTTCCTGACTCCGACCGACGTGATGTTCGCCGCCGCCTGCCGTGCGCGAGTCACTCAGCCGCGCGTCATCGTCACCGCCACCCACGGCCAAATGACCGTGCGTGAGGGATTGGGCCTTATCTCCACCGAAAACAAGCGTCGCACTGCGCTGGTCGGTATCGACCAGTGGGGTGCAATGGCCAAAGTGGTGGCCTTGCTGGGCGAATACGGGCACAAATCGGCTCTGTATTTTGCCGGTCCCAACGAATGGCGCGACGCCCACACCCGACTGGATGCGTGGCGCAAGCTCGCCGCCTCCCGATCCATCGATTCACAGATCGTGCGCTGCCATACGTGGGATGCCTCTGAGGCGTATGCGCACATGAATCATCTCATTGATGAGTATGGGCGTCGAGGCGCGGCGTTGCCCACCGCGGTCGTCGCCGCGAACGACAATCAGGCCGTTGGCATCATGCGCGCGTTGCATGAGCATGGGCTTCGGATTCCGCAAGACATCAGCGTGGTCGGATTCGACGACATGTCTGGCGTGGATAACATGTACCCACCGCTGACCACCGTGCATCCCGATTTCGAGGGGCTCGGCGTGGCCGCCATGCGAGAGACGCTGCGCTTGCTGGGGGAGGGCGGCGAGCCGACCTTCCTGACCACCCAGCACGGCATGGGGCTGATTCCCGCCGAGGTGCGTGCCCGGCGGTCCTTGGGGCCGGCTCCTCGGCGGTAAATTGGCGCTGTTCTCAAACCGTTATGATGCGTGACACGGCATAAGTTGTGTCGAATGCGGGTTGTCGGTACAATGTTTTTTGGAAATTGTGAGCGCTAACACCCTCCCCAAGGAAGGGGATAACAACGCCGGCGCTCCAAGGCAAAGGAAAGATATGGCAGCAACCGACAACGCGGCCGAGCAGGCCGCCCACATCGCCGAGAAGATTCGCGCTGGCAAGACCACGCTGGGCATCGAATTCGGCTCCACCCGCATCAAGGCCGTCCTCATCGACGACAACTTCCAGACCATCGCCTCCGGCGACTACAGCTGGGCCTCCCACTTGGAGGATGGTCTGTGGAGCTACACCACCGAGGAGATCTGGGGCGGTTTGCAGTCCGCTTACGCCTCCATGGCCAACGACGTCGAGACCGCCTATGGCGAGAAGCTCACGCACGTCGGCCACATCGGCTTCTCCGCCATGATGCACGGTTACCTCGCATTCGACGAGGCCGGCGAACTGCTGGTGCCGTTCCGCACCTGGCAGAACACCAACACCTCCGAAGCTCACAAGAAGCTCTCCGAGCTGTTCCAGTACAACATCCCCGAGCGTTGGTCCATCGCTCACCTGTACCAGGCCGTGCTCAACAAGGAAGAGCACGTCTCCAAGGTGGCTTACTTCACCACACTCGCCGGTTACGTGCACTGGAAGCTCACCGGTAAGAAGGTCCTCGGCGTGGGCGATGCCTCCGGCATGTTCCCGATTGACCCGACCACTCACACTTACGAAACCGCATTCATTGAGAAGTTCGACGCTCTGCCTGAGGTCGCAGCCCAGCCGTGGAAGCTGGAGAACCTGCTTCCTGAGCCGCTCGTGGCCGGCACTCCGGCTGGCGAGCTGACCGAGGAAGGTGCCAAGCTGCTCGATCCGTCCGGTGCCCTGAAGCCCGGCATCGTGCTCGCCCCGCCTGAGGGCGACGCCGGTACTGGCATGGTAGCCACCAACTCCGTGCGCGTACGCACTGGTAACGTCTCCGCCGGCACCTCCATCTTCGCCATGGTGGTTCTGGAGCACAAGCTCAAGGCCCTCCACCCTGAGGTTGACTTGGTCACCACCCCGGCCGGCGATCTGGCCGGTATGAGCCACGCCAACAACTTCACCTCCGACCTCAACGCTTGGGTCGGCCTGTTCGGCCAGTTCGCCAAGGCTATCGGCCAGCCGGTTGACGCCGGTATGCTGTACGGCACCCTGTTCCGCGCGGCCATCGCCGACGACGTGGACGCCAACTGCGGCGGCCTGCTGAACTACCCGTTCCGTTCCGGCGAATTCCTGGCCGGTCTGCCTGAAGGTCGCCCGCTGTTCGCCCGCAGCCCCGAAGCCAACATGACCCTCGGCAACTTCATGCGCGCCCAGCTGTTCTCCGCGTTCTCCCCGGTCAAGATCGGCATGGACGTGATGACCAAGCAGGAGCGCGTGCAGGTCGACTCTCTCGTGGGCCACGGCGGCATCTTCGCCACTCCGAAGGTGGCTCAGAAGATTCTCGCTGCTGCCTTCAACACCCCGATCAAGGTCATGTCCACCGCCGCCGAAGGTGGCGCCTGGGGCATGGCCGTGCTCGCCAACTACCTGTGGAACACCAACGAGGATCACAGCAACCTCGCTGACTTCCTTGACGGTTGCGTGTTCAAGGACGCCCAGTCCACCACTGAGAAGCCGGTGGCTTCCGATGTGGTTGGTTTCGAGGACTTCTTCGCCCGCTTCACCAAGGGCCTGCCCATCGAGCACGCCGCCATCGAAACCATCAACCTCGAAGATAAGTAAGCCTTTCTGACCTCCCTCTATTGAGGGAGGTCCTTGAGATTTTGAAAAAACGTCCATCCATCACAGTGGAAAGGAAAACCAATAATGGCAACTTTGGCTGATTACGGCCCCGAGGTTCGCGCCGAGGTCAAGCAGGTTCGTGAGGTCGTCTCCAACCTGCACCAGCAGCTGATCAAGTGGAACCTGGTCGTGTGGACCGCGGGCAACGTTTCCCAGCGTCTGCACACCGCCGACCTGTTCGTCATCAAGCCCTCCGGCCTGCGCTACGAGTACCTGACCCCGTCCTCCATGGTCGTGTGCGACCTTGACGGCAACGTGGTCGACGGCACCGAAGCCCCGTCCTCGGACACCGCTTCCCACGCCTACATCTACCGCAACATGCCCGACGTCTACGGTGTCGTGCACACCCACTCCACCTACGCCACCGCTTGGGCTGCCACTGGTCAGAACATCCCGTGCGGCCTGACGATGATGGGTGACGAGTTCGGCGGCCCGGTGCCGGTCGGCCCGTTCCGTCTGATCGGCTCCGAGGCGATCGGCAAGGGTGTCGTCGAGACCCTCAAGAAGTACCCGAAGTCCCCGGCCGTCCTCATGCAGAACCATGGCCCCTTCACCATCGGCAAGGATGCTGAAGGCGCCGTCAAGGCCGCTGCCATGACCGAGGAAGTCGCTCACACCATGTGGGCCGCCCGTCAGCTCGGTGACATCATCGAGATCGACCAGGCCGACATCGATAAGCTCAACGACCGCTACCAGAACGTCTACGGTCAGCACTGATTTGATGGAGTGTCCGCCGCGTTACGGAAGGCTCGACGTACCTTCGTACGCCTTCGCCTTCCGCGCCTTGCGGACACACACATCAAATCAGCGCTGACTCCGCCAGCACGGTGGTGTCTTGGCTCCCCTCTCTGAGGGGAGCTGTCAGCGATAGCTGACTGAGGGGAGCCTCGGTTGGCGAATGAAACTTAAATACAAACCTCATAAACAAAGAAGTAAAGGAAGTAACCCTATGGTTATGGAAAACCCCTTCGAGGGCAAGGAAATCTGGTTCGGCGTTGGTTCGCAGGACCTGTACGGCGAAGAAGCCCTGCGCCAGGTCGCCATTCACTCCGCTGAAATGGTCGACTACCTGAACAACACCGGCAAGATTCCGGCCAAGATCGTCCTCAAGCCCACCCTGAAGTCCTCCGACGGTGTCAAGGAGTTCATGGTCGAGGCTTCCGCCAACCCGAACGTCATCGGCGTCATCACCTGGTGCCACACCTTCTCCCCGGCCAAGATGTGGATTCGCGGCCTCGAAGTGCTGACCAAGCCGCTGCTGCAGCTGGCCACCCAGCACCACAAGGAAATCCCGTGGGAGACCATCGACATGGACTTCATGAACCTGAACCAGGCCGCCCACGGCGACCGTGAGTTCGGTTACATCGTCTCCCGCCTCGGCATCAAGCGCAAGGTTGTCGTCGGCCACTACACCGATCCGGAAGTCGCCGGAAAGGTCGGCACCTGGGCCCGCGCCTGCGCCGGCTGGGATGCCTCCAACAACATGAAGGTCATGCGCTGGGGCGACAACATGCGTAACGTCGCCGTCACCGAGGGCGACAAGACCGAGGCCGAGCGCGTGTTCGGCGCCTCCATCAACACTTGGGCCGTCAACGAGCTCGTCGCTGCGTACGACGCCGTCAAGGACGACCAGGTCAAGGAGATCATCGAGGACTACAAGGCCAAGTACGACGTCGACCCGGCTCTGCTGGACGCCAAGTACGACTCCCTGTTCATCGCCGCCAAGGAAGAGGCCGCGATGGTCAACATGATGCGCGCCAACGGCTGCACCGCCGGCGTCGACAACTTCGAGGACCTCGGCGCTCTGCCGCAGCTGCCGGGCGTTGGCCCGCAGCGCTTCCCGTCCGAGTACGGCTGGGGCTTCTCCGCTGAAGGCGACTGGAAGACCGCCGTCCTCGTGCGCATCGGCGCCGTCATGGGCTACGGCCTTGAGGGTGGCGCCTCCCTCATGGAGGACTACTCCTACAACTTCACCGAGGGCGACGAGCTCGACATGGGCTCCCACATGCTCGAGGTTTCCCCGTCCATCGGCACCATCGCCAAGCCGAAGCTGGAGATCCACCCGCTGGGCATCGGCGGCAAGGCCGACCCGGTCCGCCTGGTCTTCTCCGGCAAGCCCTCCAAGGACGCCGTCGTGGTCTCCATGTCCGACGTTCGCGAACGCTTCCGCCTGCTCATGGACGTCGTCGACGTCGTTGAGCCGCAGGGCTCCCTCAAGGAGCTTCCGTGCGCCCGCGCCGTCTGGGAGCCGAAGCCGAGCCTGAAGACCGCTGTTGAGTGCTGGATCACCGCCGGTGGTTCTCACCACACCTGCATGACCACCTCCGTTGGTCGTGAGGCTTGGGAAGACTTCGCCCGCATCGCCGGTGTTGAGCTCGCCGTCATCGACGAGAACACCACCGCTCGCCAGTTCGAGAAGGAACTGGAGCTGTCCGAGATGTACCACCGTCTCAACAACCAGCACTGATTGGCGGAGCGTATACCGCCTTTCCTCAGGTTCGACGTACCTTCGTACGCCTTCGCCTTCGGACGGCGGTCTCCGCACGCGCCAATCAGCGCTGGCAAGCCAGCACTGATGACTAAATCAGTCTGCTGACTGCTACCGCTGAAAAGGGGCTGTTCCGGGAAACCGGAGCAGCCCCTTTTGCTGTTATCGGCAACTCCCCACAAACGCATCAAAAATCGCCTGCGAGCGTGGATCTACCTTGTAGAGAAACTCGGGATGCCACTGCACGGCCCACAGGAAGTGGCTTGCCGGCCGGTACAGGGCCTCGATCACGCCGTCGGGCGCGACGGCCATGACCTCGAGTCCAGCAGCAGGCTCACGAACCGCCTGATGGTGATAGCTATTCACCGCAATCTCAGTCTGCCCTGCGAACAATGAAGCCAGGGGAGTGCCGGGCACCAAGGAAACGTTATGTCCGAACGCATCGTACGGCGGATTCATATGGTGTTCGATATCGCTCGGATGCTGGCTTGGCAGATCCTGCCACAACGTGCCGCGCAGCGCTGCGTTGATGAACTGAATGCCACGGCAGATGCCCAGAATCGGCTTGTCCCAAGCCATTACAGCTGGCAGCAGAATCGATTCCATTCGGTCGCGCTCAGGAGAGAGCACCTCGCTACGGCCGGTGGCGGAGGCCGCTGCACCAACCATCGGTCCCACATCCGGCCCGCCCGTAAACAGAAACGCGTCAAACCGTTCGGCGCATTGCGCAAGAATGTCGGTGTCATCGGTCAGCGGCAACATGACGGGCGTACCGCCGGCCCGCATTATCGCCTCCATATATCCGGGCAGCATCCACAGACTATCGCGCCCGTAATCCATCAGCGGAGTCACCGCAATGAGCGGTCGATTCGTAGTCATGCCTGCCTCTTTTCGCCCAAGTGTTGTTTTCGTCGTTCTGCCGCAAATCGCTTGATTCAGTGGCCAATAATGCCGCCACTGTACCGAACCAATGTAACCGGTCGGCCAACATTATTTCGTCAGCCAGCCGCGACGAGATCGCACAATGTGCCAATGATGGGGGGCATTCGGTGCGACCTTGTCAATGTTCGGGCCATTGCACTTTCAGCGGGGAAAGCATGCCCCGTCCGCGCATCATGATGAACGAGTAAGGTTGACGGGGAGGGAGAATCACATGAACCAGGCATGCGTACGCAACGACACCATCGACGCGGGCAACCATCATGGCCGACCGCAATACCGGTCGTTCCTGCGATTTCTGACATCGCAGGAACGCAACGTCATTTGGCTGTTGCTGGCCATTGCTTTTCTTCCGGTGGACGGCACCACGCTTGGCCTGTACGCGCCGTTCTGGTCTCCAATCAGTCCGGCGCTGTTCGCCGTGTACTGCCTATGCAATTGGCGGCAACTGCGCATCGCAGCCAACCGGTACCTGCCAATGTTCCTCCTACCGGTGGCCTGCATAATCCTGTCCATCCCGGGATGGCTGAAGTTCGGCATCCACCTCAACGCCGCGTTCATGAGCATCACCGGATTGCTGGGCGTGCTCGCCACTTTGGGTGCGATCGCCCTTGCGTTCGACATCAAACGCATTCCGTGGCGTACGCCATTGCGGATTCTCATCGCATCATACTGGGTTTCCTTCGGAGTGGGCGTCGTGCAATGGCTGTCCATCCGTCTGCACGCCAAACCGTTGACCGACTATTTCTCGCACCTCATGTACCGGCAATACATCAGCGACAACTCGGTGTGGGGCGGCGGCCGTCCGCAGTTCCTGTTCGCCGAGCCCAGCTATATCGGCATGCACCTGTTCGGCATACTGCTTCCGCTCATGTGGCTCATGCGCGGGCGCGACCGCATCTACGCCAAACGGCTGCGTGACCTCATCGTCACGTATGCCGTCGGCGCGGTGCTCATGCAAGCCGGCACCAGAATCGTCATCGATTCCGTCGTGGCGTTGCTGATCGCCCTTGTGGCGCGCACCGATTGGCATGACGGCGCACGCCGCGTCCGGGGCATGCTGCAGATTCTCGGCGCATGCGCACTGGGCCTGCTGGGTGTGCTGGCGGATTCCAGACTCTCCGCCATCGCGGAAAACGGGGCCGAGGGAGACGGCTCGTTCTTCGCGCGGATCCACCAAAGCCTCGATCCGATATGCGGATTGCTCACCCATCCGTGGACGCTGCTCACCGGTTATGGCGCGGGCAACATCATCAATGCGGTGTGGGCCGGCGCGGCCAAAGCCGGACGGCTGCTGGACGGTCTTGGCATGAACGGCGGCGCGGTCACGGGATTCGCGGCCGGCGTGAACGCGGACACGGTGTGGACGATGTGCGCGTATACCAGCGTCATCGCCGAATACGGGCTGATCGGGCTGGCCATGCTGGTCGGAGCCTCGATGGTCTGCATGACGCGCGGGAGGACGGTATGCCGTGGCGGTGCGGATGGCGCATCGTCCGACGGGCTGGCGCACGGTGTTTGTGTCGCCGACGTTGCCGACGTTGCCGACGTTGCCGACGTTGCTGATGTTGCCGGGGGTAATAGTGGTGGTGGCGTTGCCGGCGCGGGTTCGGGCGAATCCGGCGTCTGGCACAAGACCGTCATCTGCTGGCTCGTCCTGGTCGCATACCTGTACATCCAATGCGAGAACTATGCGTTCGCCGCTCTGCCGCTTCTCGTGTTCGCCGCCTCGAAGGTGAGGCGCGAGCCTGATTTCTCGCGGGCCGACGCATCGACGCGGCCCGAGATGGACCAAAATCCAGAATAACCGACATTCGCCGCTGTTCCGTTTTTCGCTCAAGGCGTATATCTCCCGTATCTTGAGGTGCATCATGTATCGTCGCGGCTAACTAATCGGCGAAACGCGGCATGTTTCGCATTTTGGGCGAAAAGCCCAAGTCCCACAGGAGGTATTGATGACGTTCGTTGCACGGTCGGTGCGCTATGTGCTCAGAAAACGAGTGCGAACCATAGTACTCCTTATAATACTGACCATCATAACGGCGAGCATGCTATCCACGATCGCGGTTTCTCGGGCAGCTCAACAGGCCGCCGGACGAATCGAGAAGGAAGCGGTCGGTGGATTCGTGCTGTCCAGCAACATGCAGGGCAGCATGCTCACGCCTCGCGGAGGCGGCATGGTGCGCCCCGCCGACGTGCGCAGGATCGCCCAACTGCCCGGGGTCGATTCGTATATGGTCCGTCAGAACGCCACCGCCGATCTCGTGGGGGCGAATGTGGCGAAGGTCCCCGGCGGCGATGATTACGATGCGACCCAGGAGCAGCAGTTTGGCAACGCCGCCAACGTCATGGGCACGAATGATTCGTCGAAACTCAACGTGTTCACGTCGCGCACGCTCGGCATGGCCGAAGGACGACATCTGAAGGCCTCCGACAAGTACACGTCGATGATCCATGAGGATCTCGCCAAAGCCAACGGGCTCAAAGTCGGAGACACGCTCACGCTCAAGGCCAACGCCTATGACGCCGACAACGAATCACATTCGACGGCGACCGTCAAGACCACCATCGTGGGCATATTCAAGGGCGACAGCGCCAGAAAGGTATCCAGCCGAGCGGAACTCACCGCCAACACCATCTACACCGATCTGGATACCACACGCGACCTGTACCAGTACAAGGACGGCAAGGAAATATACCAGGACGCCACCTTCGTGCTGTCCAAGGGCGTTGACGTGGAGAAGACCATGGATGCCGCGAGGAAACTCCCGGTGGATTGGGGCAACTATCAGATTACACGCAACGACCAGTATTCATCGAGCATGCTGCATGCCGCCCGCGGCGTGCGCTCCATGATGCGCGGCGCCCTGATCGGCGTGACCGTCTCGGCCGTGCTCGTGCTCAGTCTCATGCTGCTGCTGTGGATGAACGACCGCCGTCAGGAGATGGGCATACTGGTGTCCCTTGGCGTCGGCAAGCCCTCCCTGGTCGCCCAATACCTCGCCGAGATGATGCTGATCGGTCTGCCGTCCCTTGCCCTCGGCTGGCTGTGCGCGCAGGGAATGGCCCAATGGCTCGGCGCCACGGCGCTCCATTCCGTGAACGCCTCCGCGGCGAAGGAGCTGAGCAGCATGGGACAGGTCGGCGGCGATCTTGAATCCAGCATGTCGGTGCGCACCCTGGATTCGCTCACGGTGTCGGTCGACGGGACCGCCATGCTGTACGTGGCGCTCGGATTGTTGGCGGTGATGCTGGTGTGCGTCGCGGTGGCGTGCATGCCGATGCTGCGCAAATCGCCGCGAGACCTGTCGGAGATTCGATGATGAGCATGAATGTGTGGAAGCGTGCCACGTTGGCGATCGTACGCAAGCCGGTACGTAGCGGCATCATCGGTCTGCTGATGCTGATGGTCTTCACGAGCCTGGTGGCGCAGGTCGGAGTCTCGACGGCCCTGCGTACCATGTCCGACGGCATCGGCGCGGGCATGGGCATAGGGTTTACCGTCAGCGCCGGCGAGAATCCCATTAGCGCCGAGGAGGCGAGCCGGTTCTCGCGTATCCCCGGTGTGACGAAGACCGCCTATGCGACGAAGACCTTGGCGCAGGTGGATGGCGCGCGCCCGGTCATGCCCCGGCAGGGCCCCCGATTGGACTCCGATCTGGCCATGCAGGTCAGCGTGCTGGGCACCACCGATTCCTCATTGTCCGAGGAATTCCAGAGCGGCCTGTACCGCCTGGAGCAGGGCCGCCATATCTCGGGCGACGGCGACAATGTGCTGGTCCACCGCGACTTCGCGATGCAGAACGGCCTATCGGTCGGCTCGACATTCCGTCTCCGGCAGGAGGGGCGCAACGCCACGGTGCGTGTGGCCGGGATCTTCTCCGGCAACGTGCAGGCCCAAAGCCCCCTGCCCTCGGACACTTCCGAGAACCTCATCTATTCGGGTAGGCGAGTAGCTTCCGCTCTGACCGGAAACGACCGGATCGACATGATCCGATGCCTGTCGGATAATCCGCAGGACCTGTCCGCGGCTATTGGACGGGCCAAGACCATGGCCGGCGGCAAGTACGACGTCACCGACGATTCGGCCCGGCTCTCCGGCGTCCTGCAATCCGTGCAGACGGTGCGTAATCTGGTGCGCATGGTGCTGCTGTCCGTCTGCCTCGCGGACGTACTGGTGCTGGCGATGGCGCTGGTCTTCTGGATTCGCTCACGCATCCATGAGATAGGCACGCTTCTGGCCCTCGGCATCGACAAGATGCGGATCGTCGCACAACTCGCCATCGAAACCGGACTCATGGCGGCGGTCGCCGCCCTGTGTTCGCTGGGCACCGGCGCCATGCTGTCGGGATACGTGTCTTCCCGACTGTTGCGCGATTCGGGCGTCGCGCCGTTGGAATCGTTGCACGTGGAGGCCTTGCCGCCTGAGCAGACGATGCTCATCCTGCTGCTCGGATGCGCGGTCATCGCCGTGGCTCTTGCCGTGTCATGCGCCGCCGTGCTGTCCAAATCCCCGAAATCCATTCTTTCCTCTATGCGTTAGGAGTCACCAATCATGTCTAACTGTCTGCAACTGGACCATGTCGATTACGCCTACGGCGCGGCGAAGATCCGTGTTCTTTCGGATGTCAGCGCGGATTTCGAATCCGGGAAGATGTATGCGATCACCGGCCCGTCCGGCGCCGGCAAGAGCACGCTGCTGTCGCTGCTGGCCGGCCTGGACGCCCCCTCCCGGGGAGTGGTCCGCTTCGAAGGGGAGGACATCGCCGCATCGGGCTATGCGAAGCACCGCCGGGAGCACGTGTCCCTGGTGTTCCAGGACCATAACCTGATCGACTACCTCACCCCCGAAGAGAACCTGCGGCTGGTCAGCGCCAAGGCCGATATGAAGATCCTCGAGGAACTGGGTTTGAGCCGTGAGGAATCCAAGCGCAACATCATGCACCTGTCGGGCGGCCAGCGTCAACGGGTGGCGGTCGGCCGCGCGCTGGTCGCCCCGGGCCGCGCGATCCTCGCGGACGAGCCGACGGGCAGCCTCGACCCGGAGATGACCGACGAGGTGATTCATCTGCTGCAGCACGCCGCCCATCAGCTCGGCAAATGCGTGATCGTGGTGACGCATTCCAAGCGCGTCGCCAACTCCGCCGATGTCGTGCTGCGTCTCAGGAGCAAGAAACTGACCCGGGCGTGACCCACCTGGGCCGGGCGGCACCCCGGCGACGACCCGCATGAAATCATCGTCATAATGACGCCTGCGATCCCTGGACATGAGAAACCGCACCTCCGATCATCGAATCTGGATTACTCCAGTCCAACAATCGGGGTGCGGTTCAAAAGGCCCTCTCTTCATACCGGATCACAAGGAACCGCGCGTCTCACCGCTTGCCGTTGTAGATCTCGTTGTCGATCACATCAGCGAACACGCGATTGACGGCCGGGCGCACCACTTTCAGCGACGGTGTCAGGCACTTGTTCTCCTGCGTGAACTGCGTGTCCAGCACGGCGAACTTGCGTACGGATTCGGCGCGCGAGACCGTCGCATTCGCCTTGTCCACGTACTGCTGAATCTCCTCGCGCACCGCGGCGTTCGTGGCGAGCCGGTCGACCGGCGTCTCCGTGGACAGGCCGTGCGCGGGCAGCCACAATGCCAGCGACTCCGGATCGAGCGTCACCAACGCGCCGATGAACGGGCGCTGGTCGCCCACCACCACGCAGTGCTCCACGATCGGGCACTTGGCGATCTCTTCCTCCAGCGGAATGGGGGAGACGTTCTTGCCGCCGGCAGTAATAATAATGTCCTTGATGCGGCCGGTGATGACGATGTGGCCCTCATCATCGATCTCGGCCAAGTCGCCGGTCCTGAGCCAGCCGTCGGCGGTGAACGCCTCGGCCGTCTTCTCCGGCAGATTGTGGTAGCCGCGGAACACGTTCGGGCCCTTGACCTGCAGTTCGCCTTCGTCGGAAATGCGAATCGAGGAGCCGGGCGCGGGCTGGCCTACGGTGCCGATCACATTGTCGGTCACGCGTGTGGCGGCGAACGGGGCGGCGGTTTCGGTCATGCCATAACCCTGAATCATCGGCAGTCCGATGCCGTTGTAGAAATGCGCCAGATCGAGCGACAGTGGTGCGCCGCCGCAGGCCACGTACTTGATCTTCGGGCCCAGAGCACCGCGCACCGTGCGGTAGACGAGCGTTTCGTACTTGGCGCGCTCGGCGATTTCGGCAAACGTGTGCTGCTCGCCGGCCTGCTCCTTGCGGCTCCAGACGCGCGCGGCCTCAGCGGCCTTGACAAACAGGCGGCCCTTCCAGCCGGCACCGGCCTTGTGCGAGGCGGCGTTGTATACCTTCTCGAACACGCGCGGCACGCCCAGCAGGTAGGTCGGTTCAAACGAACGCAGGTCCGGCAGCAGGGTTTTGGTGTCCGGCAGATAACCGACCACGCCGTCATCGGAGGCGATGGAGGCGTACTGGATGAATCGCGCGAAGCAGTGGGCCAGCGGCAGGAAGAGCAGCAGGCGCGGATGGTCGTCAAGCACCACTTCATGCAACGCCTGCGAGGCGGAGATGGTGATGGACACGAAGTTCTTGTGGGTCAGTTCGGCACCCTTCGGGTTGCCGGTGGAGCCCGAAGTGTAGACGATGGTGGCCAGATCGTCGGCGCGCACGGTGGCCACGCGCTCGTTCAGTTCCTCGTCCGAAACAGCCACGCCCAGACCTTCGAGCGCGCCCAGCGCGTTGCCCTCGATCATGAGAATCTGCTTCAAGGCAGGACAGTGGTCCTTGACCGAGTCGAGCCGGTCGAAGCGCTCGCGGTTGTCGGCAAAGGCCAGCTTGACCGCCGAATCGTTCATGATGCGCTGGGCTTGCGGGGCGGAGTCGGTGTCGTAGATCGGCACGCTTACCGCGCCCACTGCGGCCAGTGCGAAATCGAGAATGCCCCATTCGAGACGGGTGGAGGAAAAGATGGTCACCGCGTCGCCCTTGGCGATGCCGAGCGCGATCAGGCCCTTGGCGGCTGAGACCACGCGCTCGTGGAATTCGCCGGTGGTGACGTTCTGCCAGCGGCCGGGGCCGATTTTCTTGGCGGCGATTACCGTGTCCGCGCCGGTGCGGGCCAGTCGTTCGGTGAGCAGTGAATAGATAGTTTGGTCATCGCGGATCTCGATGGATTCGCCGGGCGTGGTGTATTCGGTAAGCATACGGCCGTTTATTCCTTACAAACATGATGGCAAGTTGACAACCTGAGCCATTCTGACGAGTTAGATTACGCTGGCGTAAGGTTGCGCGCGTTGTGGGCAATGGAGAAGTTGTCTGTCTGGTTTTGTGGATTGTATACAACGCCGTGTCTAACCGGTTTGCTCTACGGTTATGACCGTGTCCATTTCGGGAGCCATCGACTTCCTGCAGGACAAGTACGTGCTGAGCCCGGCCCTGCAGGGTCCGGTCATCAGCTCCAGCATCATCGGCGGCGTCGGCATTGGGGAGTCTGTGGCTTCTTATTTGGGAACGAAGCTCAGCGTGACAGTCGTCTCAGCTGAAGGTCTGGCGTGTATGTGCGCTTTCGCCTAAGGTAAATAGGATTGCGCAGTGCACGCCATCGGTATGTGCAGGTATGCGATTGGTGGCACCCGCGACTGATGCATGACGAGACCTACTGCAGTACCACGGCAACCAACACCGCAACAACACGGCAAGGGGAAGCGAACCATGTTCGACAAACGACTGTTCCAATTGGCACCAGGTCTCGGCAAGCTCATAGCCGGCAAAGTGGCTCTGATGTGGGTTGGGCTGCTTGCCAATATCGGCTTCATGCTTTCGCTGGTCATGCTGCTGCAAGGACTGCTCGCCGCAGCCGACCCACACACTTTCTCCTGTAACGCCGCCTCGGCCTCCGAGTGCCCCGCCAATCTGTTCGGCGTTCCGGGCGCCACCGTCGCCCCGATGGCCGGCGACCTCATGGTTTACGTGGCCTTGGCGATCGTCTGCATGCTGGTTCGCTACCTGGCCACCACACACGCCACACGCCTCGGCACCGAAGCCGCCGAACGGGTCAAGCTCGCTTTGCGTTCCAAGCTGTACCGCAAAATGGTGGCCCTCGGCCCGTCCTACAGGTCGCGCGTCAAGACCTCGGATGTGGTCCAGTCCGCCGGCGAAGGCGTCGAGCAGATTCAAAGCTTCTTCGAACTGTTCCTGCCGCAGCTCTTCTATGCGATTCTTGCGCCGATCACCCTGTTCGCCGTGATTGCGCCGATCAACATGCCGGCCGCCGTGACCATGCTCGTCTGCGCGCCGCTCATTATTATTGTCACCGGCATCGTATCCATGACCGCCGCCCGCGCCTTCAAAAAATACTGGGGCCGATACACCGACATGGGTGCCGCATTCCTCGACAACCTGCAAGGCCTCGAAACCCTGAAGAACTTCGACGCCGACGACCGTGCCGCCGCCGAAATGGACAAGAAGGCCGAAGGCTTCCGCGTCATGACCATGCGCGTGCTGCAGATCCAGCTGCGCTCGCTGACCGCCATGGATATCGTGGCCTACGGCGGTGCGGCGGCCGGCATTGGTGTGGCTCTATGGCAGTATGCGCATACCGCCGCGGCCGCCGCAGGAGCCAGCGCCGCCGGCTGGTCGCCGGTCATGCTCGCCGCCCACCTGCCCGGTGCGTTCGCCTACCTGGCCTACGGCCTGCAATACCTGATGCCATTCGGAGCGGGCTTCCCGCTCACCCTCGCCGGACTGTTGCTGATCGTGCTGCTGTCCGCCGAATTCTTCATCCCCATGCGCCAACTCGGCTCCTACTTCCACGTGGCGATGAACGGCATGACCTCCACCAAACGGATCTTCGCCCTGCTGGACACCCCCGAGCCCGCCCACGGCACTGCCACGCTGCCGGCCACCGCTGGCACCGATGCCGGGACTGATGCCGGTACCAAGGCCGGGGCCAAGGCCGATGGCGGAATCACCGTCAGCTTCGACCACGTCGGCTATTCCTATGACAGCGCCGATTCCGGTGCCGCCATTCAACAAACGAATTCCGCGCCGGCACCTGCGCTCACCGACCTCACCTTCACTGCCTACCCCGGTCAACTCACCGCCATCGTCGGCATCTCCGGTTCCGGCAAATCCACGGCTGCCGCGCTGCTTGCCGGTACGTTGACCGGATACCAAGGCTCGCTTACGCTGAACGGCGTCAAGGTATCCGACCTGTCCGGAGAGACGCTCGCCCGAACCATCACCCTGATCGGTGCCAGTAGCCATCTGTTTGCCGGTACTCTGCGTGAGAACCTTCTGATGGCTTTGCCCGATGACGGCCAGAACGGTGAAGCCGCGTCCGACGCCGTGGATTCCCGTCTCTGGGACACGCTCGAACAGGCCCGTATCGCCGACTTCGTGCGTTCGCAGCAGGACGGCCTTGACATGACGATTGAGCCCGACGCCGCCAACCTGTCCGGTGGCCAGCGCCAGCGCATCGCCATCGCCCGTGCGCTTCTGCACGATTCGCCGGTATTCGTATTCGACGAGGCCACCAGCAGTGTGGATGTGGAATCCGAGGAACTGATTCTCGCGACCATCCGCGAACTGGTGCAATCCCGCGGCAAGACGGTGATCATGATCACCCATCGCATGGCCAACGCCGAGCACGCCGACCAAGTGGTGGTGCTCGAACACGGCAAGTCGGTGGAAACCGGCACGCATGCCGAACTCATGGCGGCCGGCGGCGTGTACGCCAAGTTGTTCACTACTCAGGCGGATATCGAGAACTTTGGGGCTGACCACCCTCAGCCAGCTTCGCTGACAGCTTCCGCCAGCGGGAGCGGGGCGGCTGTGGGCGCAGCTCCGGCTGCAGCGCCGGCCGAGATGAGCACGTTCCAGGTCATCAAGCGACTACTCGGGGAGGCCAAGCCACTGGCCGGGCTTATGGTCGCGGCTTCCACGGCCGGCACCATCGGCCACCTTGCCGCAACCTTCCTACCGATGTTCGGCATCATCGCCGGATTCGCGCTCGCCGGCAACCCCGTGTGGGGCATGAGCGCGGCCGGTGCAATCACCGCCATGATTGTTTGCGCGGTGTTGCGCGGCCTGACGCGCTACGTTGAGCAATATCTGAACCACAACGTGGCCTTCCACCTGCTCGCGCTCTTCCGCTCCAAGGCCTTCGCCGCCCTTCGCCGCCTCGCTCCGGCCAAGCTCGCCGGCAAGGGCAAGGGCGACCTCATCGCCATGCTCACCACCGACGTGGAACTGCTCGAAATCTTCTTCGCGCATACCATCAGCCCCGTGGCCATAGCCGTGACCACCACCATCGTCTACGCCATCGTGGCGGCCACGCTGAGCCCCTGGATGGCGTTGGCGCTGATCGTCTCCCATCTGATCATCGGCATCATTGTGCCGCGCTTCTTCGCCACCGGCGTGCGCAATCTGGGCCCCGCCATCCGTGGCGCGGCCGGCGAACTCGACAACGTGATGCTCGACGACATGCGTGGTCTCGACGAGATCATCCGATTCGGTCGGGGTGAAGATCGTGCGCAGGCCATCGAAGACCGCACGCGCGCGCTATGGCGTAACCATGCCAAACTCAGCCGTGTCAACGGCCGGTTCGCCGGTGTCGGCGGATTGCTGGTTGCATTGCTTACCTCGGCGGCTGCCGGCATCGCCATCAATCTTGCCGGCGTGAACCTCTACGATATCCCGGCGCTGGTCGCCGCCTTCGTGCTGCTCGCCAGCTCGTTCGGGCCGACGCTGGCGCTCGCCGCCCTGCCCGCGAACCTCACCCAGACCTTCGCCTCCGCCCGTCGTCTGTTCGGCCTGATGGACGAAGCGCCGGCCGTGGTGGAAACTGGCACTGCGAACTCGGATTATGAGGGCATGCGCCTTGACCGCGTCACCTTCGCGTACCCGGGGGAGGAGAGCGAGGCGATTCTCGCCGACTTCTCGCTCGATGTGCCGCAGCACGGCATCCTCGGTATCCAAGGCCCGTCCGGCCGGGGCAAGTCCACTATGCTGAAGCTGCTGATGCGCTATTGGGATCCGCAGCGCGGCCAAGTGACGCTGTCCGGCACGCCGCTACCGCAAATCGATGTGCATGCCCGCCGCCGTATTCAGGCCATGATGAGTCAGGAGACCCACCTGTTCGACGGCACGATTCGAGAAAATCTGCTTATCGCCTTGCCTGAATCGGAGATTCGCAATGGGGGAGCGGCCGGTGTTCTTGACGCCCGACTCCGCGAAGCCCTCGCCAAGGCATCCGTGCTCGACCTGATCGATTCCCTGCCGGATGGGCTCGACACCCAGGTGGGCGAGCTGGGCGACCGACTGTCTGAAGGCGAACGCCAGCGCATCGGCTTGGCCCGTGTATTCCTGCGCAATGCCGACTTGGTTCTCTTCGACGAGCCGACCAGTCGTCTGGATGCCTTGAATGAAGCCATCATTCTGCGTTCCATTCATGAGCTGTCCAAGAGCGAGCAGAATGCGGATAAGGGGCAAGACGTGGCTGTGGTGCTGGTCTCTCACCGTGAATCCGCCATGCGCGTTGCCGATGCGGTGCTGAATCTGTAAAGTCGCACAGTCACAGGCCGCAATACTCTGCAATACAGGATTTCCTTATATATCAGTCTCTGATAAGGGTATCCAGAGAGTCGAGGGCCGCGTCGATGGCCTGAGCCTCGCGGTCGTCATCCGTCTCGGCGAAGGAATGCTCGCTGTAGGAATCCTCGTCGGCACTGGGCAACAACACTCCGCGAGGCGTATCGGCACTGTGCGCGTGCCCAATAGAGGCCATATGTGCCGGCTGCACGGCATTTGTCTGCTTGCGGTTTCGATTCGCGTCATTCGCGGAATCAACGGCATCTGCGGCATCAACGCTATCTGTATCATCCGCACCACTGCGCGTAGTCGGCCGATTCGCCAGCGTGAATGGATCGTCGGGCAGTGAATCGGCCAAGGCCGCGACTGCTGCGCTGGCCGCTGCCTCGGCCGCCGCGCCGTCCAGCATCGCACCATCCGCAGAGTCAGTCACGGAGCCATCCACAGAGCCATCCGCAGGGCCGTTCGCAGAGCCGTCCGTATACTCACCGTCGTGCCGTCTACTGGATGACTTACCAACCAGAACAGCGCCCCTCGTACGCCGCATAAGCGACGGCACGTTCTCATCCGTCGTAACTTCCGAGACGGTCGCTGCCGTGTCTTCTTCTGCAGCCATATTCGCCGCTGCCTTGGCGGCTTCCTCGGCAGCGCGCTGCGCCTCCAGCCGTTCGGCGGTCTCTATGGCGAAAATCTTCTGCTGTGCCGCAGCGCGAGCCCGCTCAGCCGCATCCATAATGCCCAATGCCTGCTGACGTTCGTTTTCAATACGACGCAGTGTGGCTTCCGCGTGGCGGATATTCGCATCAGCCGTGCTCAGCGCGTATTTTGCGTAGGCCAAATCGGTTTTCGGCTGCCATAGATGCTCGATTTCCTCCAGCGTGCGTCCCATTGTCTCCGGCACCAACGCCACGATGCCGAACAGGCAAATCAGATCCAGAACCGCGAAAATCGCGAACGATATGCCGCCGCCCAATCCATTGATCATCATCGGCGTGAATTGTGCGATGATCCAGTTGGCGAACAGCAGACACATCACACACAATCCGGTGGCGCGACCGCGCAGATACGTGGGGAAGAGCTCGGGAATCACAATCCAGGGAATCGGTCCCATCGAAAAGGCGAACGATATGGTGAACGCCATGACGAATATAAGCGTCAGCAGCGAATTGCCCATGAAATACGAGCCCGAAATGCATAGCGCGAACACGCACATCATGCCGGTGCCTATTTCCATAAGACGTTTACGGCCGAACGTGTCGATCAGGTACATGCCTACCACGGTGGCCACCAGTTCCACGCCGCCTACGCTGGCGGCCGCGAGGAACTGAGTGTCCCCGGCGAACCCGAGATCCGAGAACATCACCGGCCCATAGTAGGAAATGGCGTTCATGCCGATGAACTGGTTGAACACGGCGAGAAAGATGCCGATGACGAGTGCCCGTCGCAGGCCTGGACGGAATAAATCATGGAATTCGTGCGACATCTCGGTTTCCAGTTTGACCGAGGCTTGGATGTCATCGGTGCGCAGGCGTGCGCGTTCGGTGCCGAGGATGTGCTCGAGCACCGCGAAACCTTCATCGGTTCTGCCTACCTGAATGAGGAATCGTGGGCTTTCCGGTGCCCTCCGCATAGCCAGCAGGAAGGTGGCGGCCGGAATCGCGCCTAATCCCAGCATCCAGCGCCATCCAGTGGCGATATCCCAGTCGTTTGATCCGTGGGAGGCGATGATGTAGTTGATGACGTTGGTCAGGAAGATGCCGCAAACCGCAAGCAGCTGATAAGAGAAGGCGAGCAGACCACGGATGCTGGCCGGAGCCGATTCGGTGATGTATGTGACGGCCAGCGCGGCGGTCAGCCCGATGCCGTAGCCGCCAGCCACGCGTGCCACGATAAGCGCTATGGGGCCTATCGCCAGCGCACTCCATACAGCCGCAACGAGGAAGAACGCGCCGCCGATAATAAGGATACGTTTTCTGCCGAATCGGTCGGAAAGGAATCCGGCGGTGGCCGCTCCGATGACGGCACCGAGCATGATGGAGGAGATGACGAGGCCCTCCATGAGAGTACTGAGCCCGTATCTGGCGCGCAGGAATTCGATGGCACCGGAGATGGAGACGGTGTCGTAGCCGTACAGCAATCCGGCAAGACCCGCACTCAAAGTCAGTCCGAATATATATTTACCTGATCCGCGGGTGCGTATGGCTGTCCCTAAAGGATTGGGCTGCTTGGAAGCAGTCCGAAACAGTCCCGCCATGTGCTCTTCCTCTCAATACAGCTATGGGGGTGCCTGTTCATACTAGCCGAACTGGCTCCGTCTGGCGCTGGACATCCACGAATGTGAACGCTCTCGGAATTGTGGATGTCGGAAGCTGAAGATTCTTCTGTGTGCCCGAGGTGGCGAGTTTTGGCGGAAAATCAGGCGTGTCGCTTGATTTTGACAAATTGGTACACGGGTGTATCATCATAGATATTGGTACACGGGTGTACTAAAGAAAACACCCAAAAAAAGACCGTCAGCGGAGCATATCGCAGGCGAAGAACCCAGGCCCAAGGTAAGTACCAAAGTCCCGAAGCCACGACCAATCCCAACGGCTCAGGAGGAGATAACATGCGCGACACCAAGAAGGTCATCGCAGCAACGGCCGCCGCCAGCAACATAGCATCGGCCATAAGCCGATACAATAAAGGACTTGATTGATATGACTACTCGCAGAGCATTCCGTTGGCCGTCTTTGTTGACGCCGAATGGTCGTGGCATCGCGTTCGGCGGTGACTACAATCCGGATCAGTGGCCGGAGGAGACGCTGGACGAGGACATCCACCTGATGACCCAGGCTGGCGTCAACACTGTGGCCCTCGCCATCTTCAGCTGGGACAAGATCGAACCGCGCGAGGGCGAGTTCACGTTCGAGTGGCTTGACCACGTGATCGACAAGCTCGGCGCGGCGGGCATCGCCGTGGACCTGGCATCGGCCACTGCCACGGCCCCGATGTGGCTGTACGAGCGTCATCCTGAGGTGCTGCCAATCGACCGATACGGCCATGTGGTCAACGCGGGCTCACGCCAGTCGTGGCAGCCCACAAGCCCGGTGTTCAAGGAATACGCGCTGCGCCTGTGCCGCAAACTTGCCGAACACTACAAGGACAATCCATACGTGACGGCCTGGCACATGGGCAACGAATACGGCTGGAACAACCGCTACGACTACTCCGACAACGCCTTGGCCGCGTTCCGCACGTGGTGCGAGGCCAAATACGGGACCGTCGACGCGTTGAACGAAGCGTGGGGCACGGCCTTCTGGTCCCAGCACGTGAACAGCTTCGACGAGGTGTTGCTGCCTCGCCACATGGGCGGCGACAGCATGGTCAACCCGCCCCAGCAGTTGGATTACGAGCGGTTCGGCAACGACATGCTGCTCGACTTCTACAAGGCCGAACGCGACGCAATCGAAGAAATCTGCCCCGGCAAGCCGTTCACCACGAACTTCATGGTCTCCACCGACCAATGCACCATGGACTACGCGCAATGGGCAAACGAAGTGGACTTCGTGTCCAACGATCACTACTTCCATGAAGGCGAATCCCATCTGGACGAACTCGCCTGCTCGGACGCGCTCATGGACTCGCTCGCGCTCGGCAAGCCGTGGTACGTGATGGAGCACTCCACCTCCGCCGTCCAATGGAAGCCGCTTAACACGCGCAAGCGCGCCGGCGAGCTCATGCGCGACTCCTTGGCCCACGTGGCCATGGGTGCCGACGCCATCAACTTCTTCCAATGGAGGCAATCCGCATCGGGTGCCGAGGCGTTCCACTCCGCGATGGTGCCCCACGCGGGCTCCGATACGAAACTGTTTCGAGGTGTGTGCGAACTCGGCGCCGCGCTGAAGACGCTGTCCGACGCGTGTGTGCAAGACACGGAACTGAAGCGCGCGGACACGGCGATTCTGTTCAGTGCGGAATCCGAATGGGCCACTCGCTCCGAGACCCTGCCCAGCATGAAACTCAATCACTGGCATGACGTACGCGACTGGTATCGCGGATATCTCGATGCCGGAGCGCGCGCGGACGTGGTCCCGCTCGCCTACGATTGGAGCGGCTACCAGACTATCGTGCTGCCCACCGTGATCGCCCTGTCCGACGAGGATACCCGTCGCATCGCGGACTTCGCCGAAAACGGCGGTACGGTCATCGTCGGCTATGCCACCGGCCTGATCGACGAACACTTCCACATCGGTTTCGGCGGATACCCCGGCGCCGGCAACGGACTTCTGCGCGACATGCTCGGCATCCGCTCCGAAGAATTCAACATCCTCGGAGAAGAAGCCGAAGACGAACCGGCCGAAATCGGTTTGTCGAATGGACTCACGACCCGTCTGTGGCAGAATGACGTGACCTCGGTCGCTCCAGACACTTGCGTGCTTGCCACGTACGTGGGTACAGCCGCTGCTGATTGGGAGCTCGACGGCGTCCCCGCCATCACCAGTCACCCCTATGGCAACGGTACCGCCATCTACGTGGGGTGCGACCTTGGCCGCCACGACATTGCCCGCCTGCTCAAGGAACTCAACACAACAGCCCCCTCCGACGAAAGGGCTCCCGACCAAAGGCCGGGTGGGGGAGAGATCAACGCCGCAACTACGACCGCAGCAGCCACGACTCATGACCCCCGCATCCTGCACACCATCCGCCAATCCTCAGACGGCACCATCCGCTTCGACTTCTATCTGAACCGTTCGAAGCAGCCCGTTGCCGTCAACGGTGTGGAAGGTGATCCCATCATCGCCCACCGTTGCGAGACTGACGCCGTTGGATATACGCTGAACCGCAACGCCATTCTTATCGCTAAAACGTCCTGCTAAACCGCGCTAGAATGGCAATGTTGTCCGGATAGAGGAGTGTGGCATGAGCGACGAGAAAACAGCCAAGCGTCGAGTGACGCTACGCGATGTCGCTCAGGCCGCCGGTGTATCGCTCAAAACTGCGTCGAACGTGATCAATGGCTCCGGGCGTATGACCGATGAAACCCGTGCAAAGGTTGAAACAGTCATTAAGGACCTCGGCTACCGAGTCAACGTGGCCGCCCGCAACCTCAACCGCGATCACACCGGTTTCATCACCCTTGCCGTGCCTTCGCTGATTCCGCCATATTTGGCCGAGTTGGCCAACCGCACCATCGAGGCCGCCCGTCAGCGCGACTACTCCGTATACGTCACCACGTATGCAGAGGGCTCGGCCAAAGGAGCGCGTGACCTGCTCAAGAACTTCAACTCCACCGTGTCAGACGGCATGATTCTCTCCATGAGCGAGGTGGAGGATATTTCGCCCGAAGACCTGAAGGTCGATTTCCCGCTGGTTATTGTCGGTGCCCGAACCACATGGGGTGTTGCCGACCACGTGACTCCGGACGATGTTGCCGCCGCAGCAACAGCGGCAGGCTACCTATACGATCGAGGTTCTTCTCGCCTCGCTGTAGTGGGCGCACGAGACGACTATGACGCGGCCGCTTTGTTGCAGGCTGTGGAAGGCAACGCACAACTGCGTTTGCGTGGTGTCATTGAAGAAACGCGCCGCCGTGGGCTCTCCTTGGATCCGCAGCTGATTGGCAACACCGGTCAGGATTGGACCATCGGAGCCGGTGCCCGTGTGATCCAGCGGCTCATTGATTCCGGCGTGCCATTCGACGGTGTGATCGCCCTGAACGATCAGTTGGCCATCGGCGCATTGACCGCTCTGCGCACCGCTGGTTATGAGGTGCCCGCGCAGGTGCAGGTCATCGGCTTCGACAACAACGAGGAAGCCCCCTACCTGCAGATTCCGCTGACCACCATGGATTCCCGCCTTGACTGGACAGCTCCCACGGCAGTGAATCGCATCCTCGGACGCATCGACGGCAGCATCACCAAGCCCGAACTGCTCACCACCGAATCCCAAGTCATCGCCCGCGCCTCCACACGCTGACGCTAATCTGGCTCCCCTCCCTGAGGGGAGCTGTCACCGAAGGTGACTGAGGGGAGTCTTGCGGAACATTGTCATCTCCCGTCGTAACTCGTAATTGTCACTCGTTTGAGGGGCCCCATGTGTCATCGGAGGTAGCTGTTCACTCCGTTCCGAGTTCGTGCATCCCCCCCACGATAAGAGACGCCGTTCAATCGTTTAGTGACTTTTTGTTAATTTCTGTGCTTAAGTAGCAACTTTATGTGTGTTTTCTCTACGGTCTGGTGTATATTATTTTTGGTTTACCGGTGTATCGCACGCACGATGTGTGAATTGCCGCAACATCGCTGATATGCGTACATGGAATCTGGAGGAATGTATCTGATGACGGCATCAACTGAATCGTCTACGCAATCCCATCATGATGAGAAAGAGGCCATTGCTCCCGCGCGACTTGTGGCCTACGCGCTCGGCAACTTCGGCCAGTCGGCGTTCTACAACGCGCTAAGCACCTACTTCGTGGTCTATGTGACCAACTCGCTGTTCTCCGGAGTGGACAAGGCCGTGGCGGGCAAGCTCATCGGCATCATCACCTCGCTGATCGTGATCATTCGTATCGCGGAAATCTTCGTGGACCCGCTGCTGGGCAACCTGGTGGATAACACCACCACCAAACTCGGGCGATTCCGCCCTTGGCAGCTCATCGGCGGTCTGGTGTCCGCCGTGCTGATCGTCATGGTCTACACTGGCCTGTTCGGCTTGGTCAACGTCAACACCACGCTGTTCATCGTCCTGTTCGTGGTGGTGTTCGTGGTGCTCGATGTGTTCTACTCCCTGCGCGATATCTCCTACTGGGGAATGATCCCCTCCATCTCTTCCGACTCCCATCAGCGCGGCATCTACACCGCAGCCGGCACCTTCACCGGATCGCTCGGGTACAACGGTCTGACTATCGCCGTGATGCCCATCGTCACCTTCTTCAGCTTCGATGCCGGCCAGCAGAACCAGAATGGTTGGACCGCGTTCATCATCATCGTGGCCCTGCTCGGCGCTCTCACGGCTCTGAGTGTAGTGTTCGGTGTCAAGGAAAAACAGAGCACGCTGCGCACCAAGGCCCAGGAGAACGGTAACCCGATTGAAGCGTTCCGCGCCCTGATTCACAACGACCAGCTCATGTGGACCGCTTTGTCTTATGTGTTCTACGCCGTCGCCAACGTGGCCACCGGTGGCGTGATGGTCTACCTGTTCAAATACGTGATTGGTCGCATGGACCTTTTCCCGGTCACCGGCGTCATCCCTATTGCGTGCGGTCTGATTATGTCGGTACTGTTCCCGGTCATCACTAGGTGGGTGCCCCGCCGTTATCTGTTCCTCATCGGCATGTCCGTGATGGTCGTGGCCTACCTGCTGCTGATTGTCGCCTCCACGAATATACCGCTGCTGCTGGTGGCACTAGTGCTGTTCTACCTGCCGCAGACCCAGATTCAGATGACCGTGATCGTGTGCCTTGAGGACTCCATTGAATACGGCCAGCTGAAAACAGGCAAACGCAACGAAGCCGTGACGCTGTCCGTGCGTCCGATGCTCGACAAGATCGCCGGCGCATTCTCCAACGGCTTCGTCGGCTTCGTGGCCGTGGCCGCCGGCATGATCGGTTCTGCCACCGCCGCCGACATGACGGCCAAGGACATCAACATCTTCAAGACCTTCGCCTTCATGATTCCGCTGGTGTGCATTGTGCTTGGCCTGATTGTGTTCGCGATTTTCGTGAAGATCGACGAAAAGGCCCATGCGCGTCTGGTCGCCAAGCTCACTGAGAATCTTGCGACGGCTGGCGATGGTGGTGGTAACGACGATGGTGCTGGTGTTGGTGACAATGGTGAGCATAATGGTGGCCACGCCAGCATCGCGTCGGAAGACTCCGCATTGGCGGAATACGGTCCCGAACTCGCCAAGCGGGTGTTGCTCGGCAAATAGTGTTGCTGTGCGAATGAGCTGTTTCATGGGGTGGTGATTGGCTCATGGGGCGGTGAATTCCTCATGGGGCGGTGGCTGAAAATGGCTTTATTCTGCGGAAGGTAAAATTTTACCGACCGCCCTATGGGCAAGTTACCGCCCCATGGGATTTTCGCCGCCCCATGGATGTACGGGTAAAGGCGGCCGAATTGCCTCGTGCCGCCCCCCGTGGATATGCAAGTTAAAGAGCATCGGCAGCATGACTGAATGCACATAGAGCGTCCCCCGCATGGTTGTGCCACGTTCCATGGCGGGGTCGCCGTGGTGACTGTCGCCAGTACACGCCATGCCACGCGAGCACGTTGTTGCCGGTGTTCCATGGCGGAAACGTCGTGGGCATACACCTTGGATGATGGCGACGACGATTCCAACACAGTACCCAGTAAAGTAACCGTCGATAATCTCAAGAAATACGACATCAGCCCGCAAGGCCAGGCCGATGAGATTCGCGCGGTCGCCGAGGCCGTGAACAATATCGGCGACAATGATGGCGATGGCGATAAGACCAACGGTGCGAATGGCAACAAGGCCACTGGCGTGCTGAGCAATGCCGGCAGCGCGGTGACTGCCGTGGGTCTTGCGGTCGTCGTTCTCGGTGCAGCCGGCGGGGCCTTGTTTGCTTTGCGTCGTAAGCGCTCCTGATAGAGACTGATGCGGCATTATGATGCGGTTGCCAGTTGCTGGCTGTCGGCTGTCGTCTGCCAGATGCGGCTGTCTCGGCGTAGCGATGCGATTCTGTCCCGGTTCGCGCATCAATCGATTGATGTTAATACCGGGACAGAAATCATTGTCCCGGTTTGAAAAAACGGGCGTTTTTCGCGTACCGGGACAATTCTCGTTGCCCCGATACGAGCGTCAATCGTTTTATGTGCGAACCGGGACAACATGTCGATCTCGGGATTGGCGGTATTCCGCCGATTCTGCTTGTCGGGGTATGTGGACTTTGAAAATTGGTTTTGTCCCGGTTCTCAAAAATGGGCCGAAATTGCGTACCGGGACAACGATTTCTGTCCCGGTAGAAACGTCAATCGATTGACGTTTTCACCGGGACAAATTCGTGCCCAGAGGAGGGGAAGAGGGGCTCCGCAATGGCGCTGGGCATCATTGTGGTTGGAGGCAAATTCGCGTCCGGGAACAATGGGACGAGGCCCCGGTCGCAGGAGTAGAGCGTGATGTTGTCATGATTATGACCGGCTTTCCCACATGGAAGGCCGGTCATAATCATGCCGTTTACCTGCACGCTCCCTGCACACCGGCCGCACATCACCCACATAACCGTGTACAGTGGCGTGTAGTCGCAGCAATAAAGGAGCATCACAAGCCATGACCAACGGACACATCAACCCCGCCAACGTGCCGGACATCGCCTTGGAAGACGGCCATTCCATTCCGCAGGTCGGTCTCGGCGTGCTACGTATCGATGACGAGGGCGTGGTCCCCGTCGTCGAATCCGCGTTGGAAGCCGGTTACCGCCACATCGACGGTGCGGCCGGCTACAACAACGAGGCCGGCGTGGGCCGCGCGCTCGCCGCCTCCGGATACAACAAGGGAGCCAAGCGTGAAACCCTGTGGGTCACCACCAAGCTACGCGACTCCCAGCAGGGCTACGATTCCGCGCTCAAAGCTTTCGACAACTCGCTGAAACTCCTCCAGCTCGATTACGTGGACATGTACATGATCCATTGGCCCACGCCGTTCGACTGGCGCAGCACCGACACCTGGAAGGCGTTCGTCAAGCTGCGCGACGAAGGCATGGCACGCACACTCGGCGTATGCAACTTCATGCCCGCCGATCTGAAGCGTCTGCACGAGGAGACCGGCGCATGGCCGGCCGTCAATCAGATTGAGCTGCACCCCACGTGGCAGCAGCGCGAAGTGGTGGCGTTCTGCAAGGAGCACGGCATCGCCGTGGAGGCCTACTCGCCGATGGCGCGTGGCGCCGACCTCAACGCCGGCGACGGCACCATCGAGAAGATCGCCGCCGCCCATGAGGTCAGCCCGGCCCAGGTGATTCTGCGTTGGCACATCGAAAGCGGCACGATCATCATCCCCAAGTCCGTGCATGCTGACCGCCAGAAGGAGAATCTCAACCTGTTCGGCTTCGCCCTGACCGCCGACGAACACGCTGCCATCGACGCCCTCGACGGCCCCACCCGCGCCGGCCACGACCCCCTCACCTTCACCTATGCGTGATTGATGGCACGTCGTAACACCCACTTCCGCCGTCGTTTCAACGCCTCCGGGCCGCTGGAGCGCGTGCTGATTCTCATCGTTCTCGCCGTAGCAATCGGCGTGACCATCGGCCTGCTACTGCCGCAGGTCAGCTCCGACGCGGCCAAAATCACCGGTGGCTACACTGCCACCGGTTCAGCCGCCGACACTTTGAACGCGCTCGCCGTAGACGACAACCAAAGCTCCTCCGGCTACGACCGCGATTCCTTCGGTTTCCGCACCACCGACGTCGACGGCAATGGCTGCGACGTACGCGACGACGTGCTCGCCCGTGATCTCACGGACATCACCTACAAATACGCCGGTTCCTGTGTGGTCGAGTCCGGCACACTGGCCGATCCGTACACCGCTCAGACCATCCATTTTGTACGTGGCCGCGCCACCAGCGCCAAAGTGCAGATCGACCATGTGGTGGCCCTTGAAAACGCTTGGCAATCCGGTGCGCGCGACTGGTCCACTGCCAAACGCCATGAATTCGGCAATGACCCCTACAACCTGCTGGCCGTCGACGGCCCGGCCAATCAGGAGAAGGGTTCGGCTTCCGCCGCCTACTGGCTACCCACCAACGCCGACTACCGTTGCGACTACGTGGCCCGCCAGATTGGCGTCAAAGACAAGTACCGGCTCACCGTCACCTCCCAAGAAAAGGACGCCATGCTCGCCGTCCTCCACACCTGCCCGGGCCAGGCCGTGCCCGCAGACGAATAGGGGCTACCGCTCAGGATTGTTGAGCATAGGTGCCTGCCCCTCGTCATAAGCGCGCAGGAGCCGTCGGAGCAAAAATGTGGTGAAGTATGGTGCGGTGAACACGTGTTCGCTGCTACCGATATTGCCGGCGGATAGTTTCACGCCGAACTGAATTTCCGGATAAGAATCCGAAGCGATTAGCGTCCGCATGGATTTGGCGGTGCCTTTTTTCGATTTCACCTCCACCGGCACCAGCCATTCGCGCGTGCGGACGAAGAAATCCTGTTCCAGTGTGGAATCCTCTTTTTTGTAGTAGTACAGGTCATAGCCGGATTTCCGTAGCGCTTCAGAGACGATGCTCTCGTACATAGCACCCTTATAGACACCAAGATTACGATTGGCCCGCAGATCATCACTGGCCTCGTCGTCAAGCATCGCTACGAACAGACCGGTATCGCCGAAATATATCTTGAACTTGTTTTCGTCATAATTGCCTTTCAACGGCAGTTCAGGATAGGACATACATCGGCAGATATTCACCATTCCCGAGGTTTCAAGCCATTCCACGCATCCTCGATAGTCTTTGAAACGCGCTCCGCTGGCAACCTTGCTGATTTGGAACTTCTTGTTTTCCTTGGCGAGTTGCACGGGAATATGGTTGAGCACGTTGAGAATTCGTGCCTGATCGAGTCCTTGCGCGTATTTGCGGATATCCTCCTGGTAGTCCAAAATAAGCTGGCGCTGCAATTGCAGTGTTCCCTCGAACGTGCCAGTGCGTATATGGGAGGCGACAACCGCAGGCATGCCGCCAAGCACGCAGTAATCCATAAATGCCGTGGAGAAGACGTTCATTTCCACTTCAGAGAATGGCGTAGCATCACACAGGTGGGTGAACATGCTTTCGATGACGGCCTCATCGTATCCGCGAGCCCACAGAAATTCCTCGAAGTCCAACGATCGCATTTCGTAGTCGGTCTTATATCCCACGCTATTGCTTTCGATTTGCTTATAGCTGATGCCCAACATTGAACCGCTGCAAATCACATCATATTTGCCGTCGATTTTAAAGAACTTCAGTGCAGTGGCGATATCAGGATGGGCCTGGATTTCGTCGAAAAAGATGAGCGTATCGCCCGGAATGAACTTTTTGGCTGGGTCGATCAGGGAAATATTGCGGACGATGGTATCCGCGCCATAACCGTCCGCAGTGATTGCACGATATTTCGGTTCCTCAACGAAGTTGATTTCCACTACCGAACGGTAGTTGTGTGCGGCAAAGTAATCGATAGTCTCTGTCTTGCCTACTTGACGAGGGCCCTTGATGATTAGCGGGGAGCGATTCGGGTCGGATTTCCATGCATTGAGATAGGCATCGGCTTTGCGTTTGAGATACATGAGGAGCCCCTTTCCGAATTACTGCTATATCAATGATTTTACACTTTCATGAGCGAGTTTTCTACCGTCTGGCACATTTCATGAGCGAGTTTTCGGCGGTTTGTCACATTTCATGAGCGAGATGGCGGGAAATGCCAGCTGCCAGTCCGCCAGTCATCCATCAATCGTCCGCAGATTGTCCGTCTGTTGACGCGGGAAACATGCCCGCGCTATAACTGAGCCCGGTATGAAGGGAGAAGGGAATAGGAACAGACGATATGGCAGTAACACACACCGCAGCAGATGCCACTGCGGCAACCACTATGACGAACGCCGTGGCAGACATCGAACAGGAAACACCGGAAATCGAGAAGGAACGCCAGCTTGCCGGAGTCGGAGCCGGAGCTGGAACCGTGGCAAACGGCAAGAAAAAGCCGCATGACCATGCGCTGGCCAGCATCCTCGGCCCCGCGTTCGTGGCGGCCGTGGCCTACGTCGATCCTGGCAACGTGGCGGCCAACATCACCTCCGGCGCGCGATATGGCTACCTGTTGGTGTGGGTGCTGGTGCTCGCCAACGCCATGAGCGTGCTCATCCAGTATCAGTCCGCCAAACTCGGCATCGTGACCAACAAATCCCTGCCGGAACTGCTGGGTGAACGTATGAGCGATGCCGGCCGCTTCATGTTCTTCATGCAGGCCGAGGTCATCGCCATCGCCACCGATCTGGCCGAGGTGATCGGCGGTGCCATCGCCCTGAACCTGCTGTTCGGATTGCCGCTGTTCATCGGCGGTCTGGTGATCGGCGCAATTTCCACGGTGATGCTGTGGTTCCAAGGTGGCAAGACGCAAACCACGTTCGAGCGCATCATCATCGTGATGCTGCTGATTATCACATTCGGCTTCATCGCAGGCCTGTTCGTGGACCCGCCGAGCCCCGGCGAAGTGGTCAAGGGCATGATTCCACGCTTCCAGGGCACCGACTCGGTGCTGATGGCCGCCTCGATTCTGGGCGCCACCGTGATGCCGCACGCCATCTACCTGCACTCCACGCTGGTGAACGACCATTACGCAGGCGGCGAAAAGCCGTCGATCAAAACGCAGCTGAAAGGCTCGAAAATCGATGTGGCCTGGGCGCTGTTGCTGGCCGGCACCGTGAATCTGGCGATGCTGGTGCTCGCCGCCAACTCGCTGCACGGCATGTCTGGCACGGATTCCATCGACGGCGCACAGCGGGCGATCACGCAGGTGCTTGGCCCGGTGATCGGCACGATCTTCTCCATCGGCCTGCTGGCTTCGTCGCTGAGCTCCACATCGGTCGGCACGTATGCCGGCTCGGAAATCATGCACGGTCTGCTGCACGTTAACGCTCCGATGTGGGCCTGCCGTGTGGTCACGCTGGTGCCGGCACTGATTGTGCTGTGGTTCGCCAAGGACCCGACTCAGGCGCTGGTCATCGGCCAGGTGGTGCTTTCCATCGGCATCCCGTTCGCCGTGATTCCGCTGATGCGATACACGCATAACAAGGAACTCATGGGCAAGTGGGCTGATGGAACCGTCAAGCACGTGATTTTTATGATTGTGGTGGCACTGATTGTGGCGCTCAACGTGCTGCTGATTGTCCTGACGCTGATGGGCAGGGCGTAATAGACTCCAGCTGAAATCCTGCGATAGCACAACATAATAAGAAACCCCGGTTCCAACACCGGGGTTTCTTATTATGTTGAGAATGGTTGAATCTGCCGTCAGTTCGCAGCCATACGCCGCGCACGCCGTTCGCGCAGCGCGCGCAAGGAAATAATGTCTCGCGTACGACCGGCACCGTCGCCCTTGACGCCGAAGAACACCATCAACACCATTGCCAGACAGATTATTGCGGAGATTCGCAGCGCCCATTGAATGCCGAAAATCGAAGCGGCGACGGCGGAGGCGTCGCCCTGCTTATGCAAAGCGGCAAACGTTTCCATCAGAATCACCAACACGGGTGCGCCCACAGCGCCCGCAATCTGACGCGCGGTATTCGTCACCGATGATCCGGCGGACACTTCGCTCGGCCCGTTCAGGCAATTCAGGGACCACGTGGTAATCGGCATCAGCAGGAAACCCATGCCGATCTGACGGATGAACTGGCAGATCGATACCCACCAGATCCACGTATCCATCGCCACCAGCGACATGCCCAAGGTGCCAAGGGTCAACACAATCGAACCGAACAAAGCCACCGGGCGCGCGCCGAATCGATCCATCGCGCGGCCGCCGAAGAACTGGGAGACGCACTGGCCGATAGCGCCCGGCAGCATGATCAGACCGCTCATCGTGGCCGAATAGCCGCGGTCGGTCTGGATGTAGAGCGGCATGATGACCAGAATCGAACTGAACGCGAAAAATGCCAGCGACGCGGTAATGGTGCCGACGGTGAACGAACGGTTCTTCAGCACTTCCAAGTCCAGCAGCGGCGGCTGGGGGAGTGCCGACTCGTCCTTGGCTGCGGCCTCGCGATACCGCTTGCCAGCGCGCAGGTTACGCAGCACGAACCAGACAATGCCGACCAGTCCCACAACCATGGGCCCCCACGTGACCGGTGCCGCGAATCCATAGGTCTCTGAATTGGTGAAGCCGAACATAAGCCCACCAAAGCCGATCACCGACAGGCACACCGAGAAGAAGTCCGCGCGGGCCGAAGGGTCGTGTGAACCGAAATTATGCAGTCCGAACATGGCCGCCAGCAGCGAGATTACGCCAATGATGGTCATGGTCAGGAAGATCGAGCGCCAGCCGTTGGCATCGGTCTGCCAGCCGCCCAAGGTGGGGCCGATGGCCGGAGCCACGCTCATGGCCATGCCCACGGTGCCCATCGCAAAGCCACGACGGGAAAGCGGGTAGATGGAAAACACCGTGATCTGCAGCACCGGCCACATCACGCCCGTGCCGGCTGCCTCCAGCACGCGGCCGAGCAGCACGAAGAGGAAGTTCGGGCCCAGCCAGGCAAGCAGGGAGCCGACCGTGAACACCGCCATCGAGCAGATCACGATCTGACGGGTGGAGAAACGACGGGTCAGGAACGCGGTCAGCGGTACCATGACGCCCATAACCAGCTGGAACACGGAGGTCAGCCACTGGCCTGTGGTCACGGAAATATGGAATTCCGACACGATGATCGGCAGCGCCGAGCTCAGTTGCAGCTGGGTAAAGTTGCCGACAAAGGTGATGAAGGTCAGGATTGCGATCGAAATAAACGCGGCATGACTCAGCTTGCCGTCAACGTACGATTCCTCTTGGCTCAGCACTCGTTGCAGTTCGCCACGACGGTTCTTGATTCCGCTCTCTCCAGCCACGCACACACTCCACTTCCGTTGCTCGGCCTGATGGCTTTGGGCGGTGTCGGTTGGCATGTCGGTTCTTCATGCGGCGTCATATGTCGCGCAACAATCGATGGTTTCGGCGACCGTCTCTTCATGTGCTTGGCCGGGCAGCCTCTCAAAAGCACCCCAATACGTTATACCTGGGGGTGCCCAGTCGGTTCGGAATATGTGCAGAAGCGGGGAGCGAACCCACTTTTCGCAAGAGACCGGGGCATAATAGGTGGTTGGTCATTGCATAGATATGCAAGTTGGCTCAGACATTTTGGGAATTGGTATGAGCAGGCATAGGGCAGGGCACGCAGTAAGTATTCCGAGCAGAAGGCACCGTGTCTGGCCATGGGTGGTGTCGATTCTGGCATTGCTCGTGGTGCTGTTAGGCGTGTGTGGATTCTGCGGATTGAAACCGTATTCCGAAGCCAAGCAGGTTAAGGCTCATGAGGAGCAGGCTTTGCAATTGTTGGGTGGCATATCCGATCTCAGCAATCTCGACAACGTTGATAAGGTGAGTTAGCAGATCGATCAAGCGAAGACCGAAACCGCCGCGGCGAACGATATTGTGCATGGCACGCTGTGGAACATTGCCTCGAAACTGCCAGTGTATGGCGATGACATTACCGCCGTGCAGGGCATGACTTCGGTAGTGGATTCATTGATTGGCGACTCGGCGCCGCAGTTTATGAATGTGCTGACTACTTTGAAGAATGCGCAACTGAGCACAGGGGATGGGCAGCTGAATATTCAGCCGATTCTGGAGGCGCAGAAGACCATTGTCTCAGCCAATGAATCGCTGCAACAGCAGGTCCAGAAATATCAGAATCTGCCGAAGGCCCATATCGGCATAGTCAACGATGCCTACAACACCGGCAAGACTCAATTAACGAAATTGGCCGATAGGGTTGATCAGCTATCTGGCACATTCCAGATTCCGCCGAATTTTCTCGGCTCTGGCCAGGCGCGTACATACGCGTTGATGGCCATGACCACTTCGGAGGAGCGCTCATCCGGTGGCCTGATTGGTTCCGTGGGTGTGGTGACTACGGACAACGGCAAGATTAGTATTGGGGATTTCCGCTCGAACAAAGAGTGCATCCCGTATGGTGCTGGTGATCCAACGGAAGATGAACAGCGTATTTTCGAGCAGTGGGGGCCTCTGAAAATGTCGTTCGATATCCGTGATTTGGCTGTATATCCTGATACCTCTCGTGTTGCAGAAGGTATGCAGTCTATCTGGCAGCGCACATCATGGGGACGTGACACTCCATTGGATGGTGTGCTCATGGTTGATCCGGTGTTTCTGCAGGAATTGGTGAAAATCAACGGCAACATCACGCTTTCTGATGGCCGTGTGCTCGCCGGAGGCAACACTGCTGAATTCCTGTTAAACAAGGTGTATATCGATTATCCGGTTTACATGCAGGACACCTATTTTGCCCAAGTCGCCGAGCAAACAGTTAGTAACATGTTCTCTAATTTGGATTTGACGAAGCTGAGCAAGGTAGCGCAACTGATGGGAAGTATGTCGGAAGGTCGTTGCTTCTCAATGTATTCGTTTGACGAGGCTACTGAGAAGACTATTAGCGATGCAGGCTTCACTGCACAGACTCCGAGCAGTGAGGAACATCCGCAGGCGGGTGTGTATGTGACTGAGCAGAACCCGTCAAAGATGGGGTGGTATATTCACCGCACGTCGAAGATAACTCGTTCCGCCTGCAATAATGATGGTTCTCAGACCTACCATGTGGAATATACGATGACGAATACGATAGACGATAACCAGATTGGCATAGCTGGAGCTGCCGGAACGTATATTCTCAGTGTAAACGCTGATCAACAAGGCCGTGGCGTAGAGAAAACCTTAATCTACGCTCCTGCGGGAGGCAGCCTCACGAATCTTCAAACCTCAGGTGGTACGGTGACTGGTAGTCGTCAGGAGACTTTGAATGGCAAGACCGTGTATGCCAGCATCGCCAATATCGGCCCTGGAGAATCCGTTACCTACTCCTTTGATGTGACTACCTCTATCAAGGCCGTCTCCGACCTCACCATCGACCAAACTCCAATGGGCTGGACTGATTCCGGTGTCACCACTGACACCGCTGCCTGTTCCATCAACAAGCAGTAAAAACTGAGCTCTCTCTGTGAGGGAGCTGTCAGTCGCGCTGACTGAGGGAGGGATCAAAAAACGGCGCTGTTGTTGTTTTCGTGGGTGGTGGTTCGTTGTTGAACCGTTGTGGGAGTAAGAGAAGAGCGCTTTTTGGGTAGGCTGTTTAACGACCAAGAAAAGCACAGCCAAAAAGCGCCTGATGAGCAGCATATTCAACCAGCTTCTCAACGTCAAAGGCACGGTGGTCGAGGACGTGCGGATCGTCGACTCGCCGTTGCGTCCCGAGCCCGTGCTCGAGGTCCGCGTGCGCCCGCGTGCGGGCGCGCTCAGATGCTCCCGCTGCGGAAGGAGGCACCGCGGGTATGACCAGGGCGGCGGAGTGCGCCGCTGGCGTGGCCAGGACTTCGGGCTGCTGGCGCGTCGAACTGGTCGCCGCCATGCCGCGCGTGGACTGCCCGAGGTGCGGCGTCGTGGTCGCCTCCGTGCCGTGGGCGGAACCGGGCAGCCGGTTCACCAGGGATTTCGAGTGTTTTGCTTCAATGTTTGTTCGACAGGTTCGGCAGTGTTTTTCCGCAGTGTGGGCTGATGGTTTTCCCCGGTGTCGTCATCGTTTCCCGGTGATGTGAGAGGCATCGGTGCCGCGGCCTGTATATTCCCGAGTTGCCAATCGGTTTTGATTCGGCCGGTTGCCGCCGGCCGGCGCTCGGGAAGGAAAGGAACATGGCGATACCGATGCCCATTGTGCAAGATATCAGGAGACTCGACCGGCAGGGAATGTCGCGCGCGCAGATAGCGCGTCGTCTGCATGTGGATCGCGGGACGGTCGCGAAGTACGCGGATATGGAGGATTGCTCGCCCAAGCCGAAGGCGGATCGCAGGTACGGGTCGAAGATCGACCCGTACGCGCATCTGGTGGACGGGTGGCTGGAGGCCGATCGTCTGCTGCCCAGGAAGCAGCGGCACACGATCAGGCGCGTGCACGACCGTCTGCTGGCGGAGACGGACTACGACGGCGAGTATTCGACCACGATGCGTTACGTGCACCGGTGGCGCGAGGCGAACCGCGGCGTGCCGGATCGCGAGGGGTACGTGCGGCTCGAGTGGGCGGCGGGCAGCATGCAGGTCGATTTCGGCGTGGCCCGGGCCCGGATCGCTGGCGAGATGGCGGACGTGCATTGCCTGGTGGTCTCGTTGCCGTATTCGAACATGCGGTTGTGCGTGGCGTTGCCGGGCGAGAACGCGGAGTGTCTGTGCCATGGTTTGATGCTCGTGTTCGAGCATATCGGGGGTGTTCCTCCCGTGATCGTGATGGACAACGCGACCGGTGCCGGCCGGCGCAACGCGAAGGGCGAGGTCGCGTTGACCGGGGGTGTTCTCCGCGTTCGTGGCGCATTACCGGCTCGAGGTCCGGTTCTGCAACCCGTACTCGGGCAACGAGAAGGGCAGCGTGGAGAACGCGGTCGGGTTTTTGCGGCGCAATCTCATGGTGCCGCCCATGCGCGCGGAATCGTATGGGCAGTTGAGCCGTCTCCTGCTGGAGCGGTGCGACGGGCTCGCCAGGGACTCGTGTTGCCCGAGGTTGCCGGACGTGCCCGTGGCCGAGGTGTTCGACGAGGAGAGGGCCGCGTTGATGCCGTTGCCGTCCACGGCGTTCGACCCGGTTCGCTGGGAAAGCCGGACGGCCGACAAGTACGGGCTGGTCGACATCGACTCGAACCGGTACCTCGCCGGCCCCGATTCGGCGCGTTCCAGGGTATTGGCCGCGATCCGGTGGGACACGGTCACGCTCGCATCGCCCGCCACCGGCGAGCTCCTCGCGGAGTATCCCAGACAGTACGGACGGTCGCGCAATGTGGAGGATCCCGCGCTCGTGCTTCCCCGGCTCGCGGTCAAACCCCGCGCGTGGCGGGAAAGCTCGATCCGCCCGGGCGTGCCCGACGATATACGCGCGTGGCTTGATTCCATGGACGAAAAGACGTTGAGGGAGAGCCTCAAAGCGATCGGGGACGCGTGCCGGGCGGCCGGGTTCGATCCCGCGATGCAGGCGTGCGGCGAGATCCTGCGCTCGAACAGGGACATGGGCCTGCACGCGGACTCGCTCACCCCGATCGCGTTGCGCATGCGCGACGGCGAGTGGGAATACCCCGGCGGGATCGAGGAGCCCGACCTGAGCGGCTACGACCGGTTCATCACCGGCACGGACGACGGAGGGGAAGAACGGTGAGCGTCAGACCCGATCCGGTGATCCCGGAGACCCGACGCAGGCGCGCGTCCACGACCGAGAAAAGCGAACGCATCCTGAAGATGAGCCGCAGCCTGACCCTGACACGCAGCGTGCTCGCCGGCACGCTCGCCGAGGCCACGCCCAACCAGCTCGACTTCATCGAACGATGGTTCACGGCCGAACTCGACTCGCGCGAGCGATCCAAACGCCTGCGCCTGCTCAAACAGGCCGGCTTCCCCTCCGACAAGACCCTCGACGGCTATGACTGGACCAACCTGAAGATGCCCGCCGACTGGGGGCGCGCGCAGCTCGAGAACCTCGACTTCGTCGCCGGATGCGAGGACCTCGTGCTCTACGGGCCCGTCGGCACCGGCAAGAGCCACCTGGCCATCGCGATCGGACGGCTCGCCTGCGAGCGGGGCGTCCCGGTGCGCTTCTTCACCGCGACCGGACTGCTCATGCGTCTGCGCCGCGCCCAGCAGGAGAACCGGCTCGACCGGGAACTCGCGAGCATCGGCAAGGCCCGACTTCTCATCATCGACGAGTTCGGCTACCTGCCCATAGACGAGGAGGGCAGCAGGCTCCTCTTCCAGATCATTTCCGATTCCTACGAGACAAGGAGCATCATCTACACCACCAACATCGAATTCAGCGGATGGGGACGCGTGCTCGGCGACAAGAACATGGCCGCCGCCCTCATCGACCGCACCGTCCACCACGGACGGCTCATCAGATTCGAGGGCCGCTCCTACCGAAGCGAACACGCCCTCATGACCAAATAACCAACACAACGCAGACAGGCAGCGGCCGATACCGCACACCCTGCGGAAAACCCGCTGCCTACACTGCGGAAAAACACCGCTCACAAAGCGGACGCCAACTTGCTAAAACACAATTTCGAGGCGGAGTGCGCGTGGCTGATGACGGTCGCGAACCGGAAGACGGTCAGCGGTTTCCTTCATGTGTCGTGGAGGACCGCCGGCGCCGTCGCCCGTCGGGTCGCGGAACGCGTCAAGGCGTCGATGCCGTCGCCGTTCGACGGACTCACCGCGATCGGCGTGGACGAGACCAGCCATCGCAAGGGCCACACGTACCTGACCGTGGTCGTCGACCACGAGCGGCACCGGGTCATCTGGGCGCACGACGGGGTCGGCGGGGACGTGTTCGACCTGTTCTTCAAGGCGTTGACGCCCGAACAGCACGCCTCCATCAGGGTCGTCACCGGCGACGGGGCCCGCTGGATCGACCCGTGCGTCGGCCGGTGGCGCCCGAACGCCGAACGCGTATTGGACGGCTTCCACATCGTCAGCTGGATGACCGACGCGCTCGACAAGGTCAGGAAACGCCTGTGGAACCAGGCGCGCCGCGACGGCGACGAGAAGACCACGAAGCGCATGCGCGGCGTCAAATACGCGGTCCTGAAGAACCCCGGCGACCTGACCGACAGACAGTCCGAGGCGTTCGGGAACCTGCGGAACACAGGCCCCAAGGGCCAGCTCTACCGTTCATGGCAACTCAAGGAACTATTGAGGACCCTGCTCAAGCACCCGCTCGAACAGGCCAGGGGCGAGTTGAGGCACTGGGTGTTCCGGGCCTCGCATTCACGCATACCCGAGATCGTCGAACCGGCGAAGAAGATCCGACGCCGCCGGCCGGACATCCTGCGCACGATCCAGCTGGGCTACTCCAACGCCAGGCTCGAGGCCTTCAACAACAGGATCAAGGTCACCATCCGCATGGCCTACGGCTTCCACCGCGTCACCAACCTCATCGCCCTGATCATGCTCCGATGCAGCGGATTCGACATCCGACTACCACAACCCACAATCTAACCCACAAAAACATCAGAAGCCTCAAAGATCGGTATTCTTGCAGGGCTTTTTGGGTTATCCCGCGGGCATGGGTAGACTGGCATGCGGTAGGAGAAATACTCGCTGAAAGGTGCATGCCAGCTCATGGGAACGGGTGGCCAGCCGGAAAAGAATACGACGCCAACGGCTCCGGCGTCGCATAACAGTGTCGCGGATCAGCCCACGATGGTGCAGTCTCCGGTGTCCGGGCCTGCCCAACCGGGCGATGCGCAGCCCACGGAGGCGATGAGCGGCGTTCCGGTGCCCCGTCCGAACCGGCGGGCACGGCGATTCCCGTTGCCAATCACGACATCGTCGATACGTTCTGGGACATTCCTCCGATCACGTTCCCCACGGACCTGTACGACGCCGGCGGTGCCGGTGCTCCATCCGGTCCGCGGCCACCCCAGTCAGCCGCGCTGACACCCCCGGCATCATACGCGATGTGCACGTCGTGCACTGCTACGTGCCGTCCGCCGGGCTACCCGTCCAGCGAAAGCGTAATCGGGCAGCCAGCCAGTATCGATATATGTCATAACGTAAGGAAGTAGCCCATGCCATCACACGCACGCACGGTCACCAGGAAAACCCATCGCGTTCGCAACGCGCTGCTCGTCGTACTGCTGTTGCTGGTCGTGTGCGCCGCGGCGGCCGGCTTCAGCGGATTCAAACTGTACAAGTCGGCGATGAGCGCCAAAGCGCACCTCAACAATGTTGTCAACGCGGCCAAGGTCATCAAGGACGGTTCCACCGACGACATGGTCAAGGCGCTGTCCGACGTGAGCCACATCCAGAAGGAGGCGGCCGCCGCCAAGCAGGATGTCAGCGGCGGTCTGTGGACGCTGGCGGAGAAGATGCCCGTGGTCGGCGGTGACGTGAAGACGGCGCGCACCGCCATCGGTACCATCGATGACTTCGCGCAGACCACGCTGCCCCAGCTGGGCAAGGTCGTCACCACACTGACCGGTGCCAGCCTCTCCAGTGGCGATGGGCAGCTCGACATGGAGCCGATCATCGCCGCGGCGCAGCAGCTTGCCACGGTCGACCAGTCCGTGCAATCGCAGGCCAGGACGATCCAGGATCTTCCCGACGCCAAACTCGGCGTGGTGAACAACGCGCTGCAGAACGGCAAGACGCAGATGGCCGCCCTGGCGCAGGTGACCGAAAACCTGAGCGGCATGCTCAACATGCTGCCGAACTTCCTCGGTGCGAACGGCGCCCGCAACTACGTGCTGCTGGCCCAGACGAATTCCGAGATCCGCGGCACCGGCGGCCTGATCGGTTCGGCCGGTTCCTTCAGCGCGGACAATGGCAAGATCGCGGTGGGGGAGTTCCACGCGGATGCCGAGTTCCCCTCCAACGCCGCGTTGGATGACGTCAACCAGGACGGTGACGGCACGCTGTACAGCGGACTGTACTTCGGTCAATGCGTCCATAATCTTTCGTCCACGCCGGACTTCCCGCGCGTCGCGTCCATGGCCCAGAAGTTCTGGCAGGCGGCTCCGTTCGGCGGATCGTCCGACGGCGTGATGTCGCTCGACCCCGTCGCGCTGCAGGCGATGATCGGCGCCACCGGCGACGTGACCCTGTCCGACGGGCGCGTGCTCAACGGGTCGAACACCGCCGAATTCCTGCTCAACGGCGCCTACAAGGAACTGGCGCCCTCCGCTCAGGACCAGTACTTCAGCGAGACCGCCGCCCAGGTGGTCGCCCACCTGTTCAGCGACATGAACACGCAGAAGCTCATGACCGTCGCCAAGACGATGCTCCGGATGACCGAGCAGCGGCACCTGTACTTCTGGTCGTTCCACGAGGAGGATCAGGCGGTGCTGCGCAGCGCCGGCGTCACCGGCGAGATCACCAACGACGCGAAGAACCCGGTGGCCGGCGTCTACCTCAACGAGATGCAGGCCTCGAAGATGGACTGGTACATCCAGCGCAAGTCGACGGTGAAGAGGACCGGCGACAACACCTACCACGTTACGTATTCGTTCACCAACACCCTGCAGCCGGGCGAGGCCGGATCCCTGCCGGAATACATCACGGCGAACGCCAAGGGAGGCGTGGCGGTGAACCGCGTGGTCATCTACACGCCGGCCGGAGGCGAGGTCAGCAATGTGTCGGCGTCGAACGGCAGTTCCTTCGCGCAGGTGCAGGCCAAGGACCATATGACCTACATGGACGACATCTCCCTGGCGCCTCAGGACACGGTGACCATCGAATACGACGTGACCACCGCGGCCGGCTCGGCCAACCTCAAACTGGATCAGACGCCGACCATCGGCGACCCCGCGATCACGTACGAGTACTGATCGGTATTGATCTGTGGGTGTGATCTTGGGATTGTGTGCCCTTATGAAAGCGCGCCGCCGACTCCTCTCGGAACCGGTGACGCGCTTCCGGACGACGATGTCCATTACGATCACGGCAGATCGATAGCCGACAATATCGTCACGCTGGTTCAGCTAGTTCGAATTGCAGGTGGCGGACGGTGCCCAAGACGAAAGATTCTCGTCCGTCGTTCGGCCGCCGTCGTTGGCCGTGATGATACTGGAGACCATGAAGCTCAGGCGGCGGCAGCCAAGGGCGAAGTCGAGAAAGAGGTGACGGCGTGACACTTGAACAGAGGTCAGATAGCGCGGCGGCGGAGCGGTGCCGAGCATGACCAACAATCAACGGCCGCAGGCGATCGAAGTGCGCGGGGCGCGCGTGCATAACCTGAAGAACATCGACATCGACATTCCGCTGGGCGAACTGGTGGGCGTGGCCGGCGTCTCCGGTTCGGGAAAGAGCTCGCTGGCGCTCGGCGTGCTGTATGCGGAAGGTTCGCGGCGCTACTTGGAGGCGCTGTCCACGTACACGCGACGCCGCCTGACCCAGGCCAGTCGCGCCCAAGTGGACGAAGTACTGCACGTGCCGGCCGCGCTGGCCCTGCACCAGCGGCCCACGGTGCCTGGCATCCGTTCGACGTTCGGCACGATGACCGAACTGCTCAACAGTCTGCGGCTCCTGTTCTCCCGCGTCGCCTCGCACGTGTGCCCGCATTGCGGGGCGCGCAACGAGTCGACGCTGAACGTGGCGGCCGGACTGCCCATCACCTGTGCTGGCTGTGGCAAGGAATTCCACGCGCCCGGCGCCGAATCGCTCGCTTTCAACTCGGCCGGCGCCTGCCCGACCTGCTCCGGAACCGGCATTGTGCGCGAAGTGAACCGTGCGGCCCTGGTGCCGGATGAGTCGAAAAGTATCGACGACGGTGCGGTGCTGCCATGGGGCTCGCTCATGTGGGACCTTATGAAGCAGGTGTGCGGCGCGATGGGCGTGCGCACCAACGTGCCGTTCAGCGAGCTCACGCCCGAAGAGCGTGACATCGTATTCAACGGGCCGGCCGTCAAAAAGCATATTCTTTACAAGCCGAAGAAAGGCGACGATTTCGCCGAACTCGATTTCACCTACTTCAACGCCGTATACACGGTGGAGAACGCGCTCGCCAAAGCCAAGGACGAGAAAGGTCTGAAGCGCGTGGCTCGATTTCTCAAGGAGGGACCATGCGCCGACTGTGGCGGCACACGACTGAGCGCCGCAGCCCGGGCCCCGCATGTGCGCGGGCTGAACCTGGCCGAAGCCAGCGCGATGACCTTGGATGCGGCGGTGGATTGGGTGCGCGGCGTGCCGGAATCTCTGTCCGCCGACATGCGGCCGATGGCCACCAACATCTGCGAATCATTCCTGGACGTGGCCCGCCGACTGTTGGATCTGGGCCTCGGCTATCTGGCGCTTGACCGCGCCGGTGCCACGCTTTCAACCGGTGAACGCCAGCGTGTGCAGCTCGCCCGTGCCGTGCGCAACCGCACCACCGGCGTGCTGTATGTGCTCGACGAGCCGTCCATTGGCCTGCACCCCTCGAACGTGGATGGGCTGCTCGGCGTGATGCATGACTTGGTGGCGGACGGCAATTCCGTGGTGGTCGTGGACCATGACGTGCGCGTGCTCAAGGCCGCCGACCATCTTATCGAAATGGGACCGGTTGCCGGCGCCGAAGGAGGGCATGTGATCGCGCAAGGGACGGTCGGCGAGGTGGCGGCGAATCCAAGTAGTCGTATTGCGCCGTTCTTGGCCGATAATGTGAGCGCGCGCATCCGTGAGCGCGTGGCGGAACCGCAGGTGTTCGACCTTGGCCGCATCCGCATGACAACCAGCCAGTTGCATACGGTCAAGCCGCTGGACGTTGATATTCCGCGCGGCCGGCTCGTGGCGGTGACAGGCGTCTCCGGCTCCGGTAAAACCACGATGGTGCTCGAATCGCTGATTCCCGCGCTCAAAGCGCAGGCGGCGGGGGAGCGGTTGCCGGAACATGTGCGTGAACTTGAGGCCGAGGGCATCCATCGTGCGAATCTCATCGACGCCACGCCGATTGGCGCAAACGTACGCTCCACCGTGGCCACCTATGCCGATATTCACGACGAATTGCGCCGCGCCTTCGCCCGCACGGACGGCGCCAAGGCGGGCGGCTGGAAGGCTGGCGATTTCTCATACAACACCGGCCGACTGCGTTGCCCCACATGCGACGGCACCGGTTCAATCTCGCTCGATGTGCAGTTCCTGCCGGACGTGACCATCGAATGCCCGGATTGTGGAGGCTCCCGCTATGCGTCCGAAGCCGACGCGATTCGGCGTGCGGTTAAAGCGGCTAAGGGCAAAGCGGCGAAGATGAAGGTCCCGGATAAACGCAAAGCTGCCAAGGAAAAATTGAGTGAGGCGACGGATCAGGGTGGCGGCAACATTTCCCTGAGCCTGCCTCAACTCATGGCAATGAGCGTGGACCAGGCGCTGTCCGTGACCGGCGACCTCAAGAAGGTTCACGCACGTCTGACCACCCTGCACGACTTGGGCCTCGGCTACTTGACGCTCGGCGAACCGACGCCGGCGCTTTCGGGCGGCGAAGCCCAGCGGCTGAAACTCGCCAGTGAAATGGGCAAGGCCCAATCGGACGCGGTATTCGTGTTCGATGAGCCGACCATCGGTCTGCACCCGTTCGACGTGCGCGTGCTGCTGGGCGTGTTCGACCGGCTCGTGGCGAGCGGCGCAACAGTCGTGGTCATCGAACATGACCTTGACGTGATCGCCAATGCGGACTGGATCATCGACATGGGTCCGGGCGGTGGCGAAAGCGGCGGACGCATCGTCGCCACCGGAACGCCGGAACAAATCGCGGCCAATCCGAACAGCATCACCGGGCGGTATCTGCGCTGACTCGTATGGCGGTAACGCGCCTTTGCATAGGACCCTGCGCGAGTAGGATAGCCGTCCATGGTGCAGATTCATGGCATTAGACGCGCAAGCGCGGACGCGAAATATCGGCAGATGACCGGGCAGCCGGTCAAGCCGCTGATTCTCAAACTGTGTTTGCCGGCCGTCATCTCCAACTTGGTGACCACCGCCTACAATCTCACGGACACGTTCTTTATTGGTCAGCTCGGCACCGCGCAGTCCGGTGCCATCGGCATCGCGTTCTCCATCATGACCGTGATGCAGGCGCTCGGCTTCTTCTTTGGCAACGGCGCGGGCAACTCGATGAGCCGCGAACTCGGCAAACAGAACAATGAGCGCGCCTCCCGACTACTGGCCGTGGGCTTCGCGGGTGCGGTGCTCTCTGGTTTGGTGATTGCCACAATCGGATTGCTGACCCTGCGGCCGCTGGTCGTCATGCTGGGATCGACCTCGACAATCGCCCCATACGCCGTGCAATACCTGACGCCGTTGTTGGTCGCCGCACCCTGTGTATGCGGTTCGTTCGCACTCAACGGACTGCTGCGATACCAAGGGCAATCGACGTTCGGCATGATCGGGCTGGTTTCGGGCGCATTGCTGAATTTCCTGCTCGCGCCGTTGTTTATCTTCGTGCTGCACCTCGGAATTTTTGGTGCCGGCCTGGCCACCGCCATCTGCCAGACGGTGAGCTTCACGATTCTGACCACAATGAGCCGCAAATTCGGCGTGATGAAACTGTCCCTGCGCAATTGCAGGCCGGATGTGCTGCTCATGCGCGAAGTGGCCGGCGGTGGCCTGCCCTCGCTGATCCGCCAAGGCGCCGGTTCGATTTCCGTGACCTGCGTGAACATTGCCGCCAATCCGTTCGGCGATGCGGCCATCGCCGGCATGGCCATTGTGATGCGCATTATGTTGGGCGCCAACTCGGTGATCGTCGGCCTCGGCCAAGGTTTCCAACCGGTGTGCGGCTACAACTACGGTGCCGGCCTGTTCGCGCGCGTCAAAGAAGGGTACTGGTTCTGCGTGCGGCTCGCCACCTGCGTGCTCGTGGTGTTGGCGGTGTTGCTGTGGGTGTTCGCACCGCAACTGGTCGAGATCTTCCGCTCCGACCCGGCCGTGGTGGCGGTGGGCGTGGCCGCGCTGCACATCCAATGCTGCACGGTGATTCTCAACGGCTTCAACATGATGGGCAATATGATGACCCAGACCATGGGCCGCACCGGCATCGCCTCATTCCTGGCCCTGTGCCGACAAGGTCTGTTTTTGGCACCGATCGTACTGATTCTGCCGATGATGTTCGGCGTGCTCGGCGTGGAAATGGCGCAATCGGTGTCCGACGTGCTGACATTCCTAGTCACTATCCCGTTCATGCGGCGAATCCTGCATGAATTGCGGTGAATGGTAGATGGCAACTATGAATAATCGAAGTGCAAAGCGGGTGCCGGGCGTTCCTTCTCCCGCGTATATCGAATCGCTGTACCGCACCATGGCTGCCGCCCTTGGCCCGACCGGATGGTGGCCGGCTGAAACCACATTCGAGATTATGGTGGGCGCGGTGCTGACGCAGAATACGGCGTGGGGCAATGTGAATCGTTCGCTTGCGGCGTTGAACGCGGAGGGTGTGCTCGAACCCCATAAGCTGGCGATTATGGGGCCAGCGCATCTGCAGGAACTTATTCGCCCGTCCGGCTTTTATGTCAACAAATCCAAGACGGTACAGTCACTGAGCCGATGGTATGTGGAGCGTTGCGGAGCCTCGCCTGAGGGCGCGGCAGATATTCCCGACGCCGAATTGCGGACCGAATTGCTCGGATTATTCGGTATCGGGGGCGAAACGGCCGACGACCTGATGCTATATGTGTTTTCGCGCCGCACATTCGTGGCCGATACTTATGCTCGCCGACTATTCGCCTTCCTTGGATTTGATGCGCCAGCCGGCTATCTGGCATTCCACAAGGCCTATTCGCCCGTGGTGCTGGATGCGAGCCTCAGCGTCAAGGATTTGCAGGAATTCCATGGGCTCATTGACGAGTTCGGCAAGGCCTACCGCGATGACGCGGCCAAAAGCGAGTCCTTTTTGGGTGGATGGAGGGCTTGACTGCACGGCGAATCGTTCTCAATAAGAAAAGTGTGAGGCCCGCACGGTGCCAATCGCACATCTGAATCCTTGACTGGCTGCGCTCGATGCTGGGTGTCGAAAACGAGTCTGTGACAGAATAGTTCGACCGACGCAATCGCCAAAACGCCGAACAGGAGCCAATGATGACCGAAGACAAGCCGATCGCCAAGCCGATTATCGATGATGCGACGCGCGAGAAAATGGCGCTTATGTTCTCTGGCGAGGTCTACCTGCCGGATGATGTGGACGGCTTTTTTGATCTGCAGGCCGCCCAGCGTGATCTCCAGCTCGAACTCAACGCCACGCCGCTGACCAACCCGAAGCGCCGTACCGAACTCATGCAGGCGTTCTTCGGCGCGGCGGGGGAGGGTCTGTACCTCGAATGCCCGGTGTATGCGAACTGGGGCTGCAATACTTATTGGGGCGAGCGCTGTTACGCCAACTTCAACCTGACGCTGGTGGACGATGGTGAGATCTTCATCGGATCCCACACCATGATCGGCCCCAACGTCACGCTTGTAGCCACCGGCCATCCCGTGCGTCCGGACCTGCGCTATCAGGGTGCCCAGTATTCGTTGCCCGTCCACATCGGCGAGAACGTCTGGATCGGCGCGAATGTCACCGTGCTGCCCGGGGTCACCATCGGGGACAACGCGGTCATTGGCGCCAACTCGCTGGTCACCAAGGACATCCCCGCCAACACGGTCGCCTATGGCAGCCCGTGCAAGGTAATTCGCGAAATCAACGAACGCGACGACGTCTACTACTGGCGCGACCGCCAATTCAGTGAGCGTTTTAAGCTCAAAGAGCAGTAGCGCGAAAGCTCACTCCCACACGTCGAGCTTGCGATTTTTGTAGAAATACTCGCGGTCCTTGTCGCCGATTTCACGCACGACCTCGCAGGGCGCGCCGTAGGTGACGGAGTTGGCGGGGATGGAATGTGTCACGACCGAACCGGCGCCAATCACGCAATTGTCGCCGATGGTCACTCCCGGCAGAATCGACACGTTCGCGCCGACCCACACGTTGCGCCCGCTGATCACCGGAATGCAATACGTGTAATGGTGCTCGCGCAGCACCGGCAACACGGGGTGGCCGGCGGCGCATTAGCACGGGGAACGGTTGAACGAGAAGTGGATTGGCATGTGATGGTATCGAACATACTGATGCGTGTGCCGCCGAGCCTGTCCAGATGGCTGCCTATATGAACCAGTGACAGAAAAGCACGGGAACGCGAGCGAGAGGAGTGTGCATGGGGCAGTTCGGCGTCATGATTGGCCAGTTAGTCGGATTTCTGATCATGCTGATGGTCGGGTATGGATGTGTGAGGCTTCGATTCTACGGTCAGACGGCGTTGGACGGCATGTGCTCGTTGCTGCTCAACGTGCTCATCCCCGTGCTCGTGTTCTCGAACGCCGTCGACGGCGCGGACCGCGCGCAGCTTGCCTCTAACTGGGGCGTGATGCTGCTGACCGCCGTGATGTACGCGCTGCTCATCCTGGTGTTCTGGCTGGTCGCCGAACTGTTGCGGCTCAAAGGTTTGCG
>OGZI01000489.1_pt1 | contig 50635 bp, 43 predicted proteins | sample 1576711 | NCBI WGS metagenome assembly OGZI01 (sample SAMEA3541482, study PRJEB24748) | human gut metagenome | biome: human gut; feature: human-associated habitat; material: faeces | place: China | collected 2012
TGTCCAAACGTGGAAGAGACACGGAATCCGATGCAAACATTCAGCCGGAAGAAATTCTCACATTTTTCTCAAACGAATATTCCATCTGCATTTCCACATGAAATCCCGAAGTGTGTTTCTTATAATATTACTTATCACTCAAAAGCAGTCTATGCTTATTGCGACAATTCTTTTGATCCTTGACAAGATGCCTGATGTCGTATATGATACAAACGGTTAGAAAAGACTAACTCAAAAGTTTGTATGATACAGGAGGGATCGGCATGAGTCGTGAGACATGGGAGATTTTGCAGCAGATGGAGCCAAAAGATGTGGAATTGCAGCTTGCACTGCAGTGTGCGCCGTTAATTGCAGGCTTAAAGCCGTCGAATTTATTCAATATTCCGTGTGAGGGAGTATGTCAGATCCGGGAACTGATCCGGGATACCGGAATATCCATGTATGTGCTTTTTTCAACCGGCAGAAAAGCGGCTGTGCTCTTATACCGCAGAGAAAGCCTGGAAGAATACATGGAACAGGAACAGGTGAAAAGGATGCTGCATAAACTGGGGTATCAGGATACTTCCTTGGAGGCGGTGCTTCCTGTTTTCCGGATGCGTTACCGCAGATACATGCAGGAGCGCAGGGATTTCCCTCATGAGATGGGACTGCTTTTAGGCTATCCGGTGGAGGATGTGAGAGGGTTTATCGAGCATCAGGGAAGAGATTATCTCTGCACCGGGTACTGGAAGGTATATGAGAACCGGGAACAGAAACAGCAGTTATTCCAGCGGTTTGAGTATGCGAAAGAAAATCTGGTGCTGCTCCTTTCCTATGGAGTGGGAATGGCGGATATTATGGACATCTTCGGCGGGACCAGACAAAAGACGCTGTACCGGGAATGTGCAGGTTAGAAGTGATGGGAGGACACTGAAGAAGATTCAGTGTCCGTTTTTGTATCATGGAAATTTTTTTTGCCGCACATTTTGCGCCGGAACTGGCGGGAGGCTTGACAAATAGGAAGTGATTGATAAAATAAGGTTAGCAAAAGCTAACTGAAAAGGAGGCTTGCATATGAACTGGAGTGTATTTTACGGAATATTGATACCGTTTCTTGGAACATCGTTCGGCGCGGCGTGCGTGTTTTTTATGAAAAAGGAGATGGGAGACCGGCTGCAGCGTATGCTGACGGGATTTGCCGCAGGCGTGATGGTGGCGGCGTCGATCTGGAGTCTTTTGATTCCGGCGATGGAGCAGGTTGTCGATATGGGAAAGATGGCGTTTGTGCCGGCAGTTGCAGGGTTCTGGCTTGGGATCCTGTTTCTTCTTCTGCTCGACCATATCATCCCGCATCTGCACCGCAACAGCCAGAGGGCGGAGGGACCGAAGAGCCAGCTGAAGCGCACGACGATGCTCGTGCTTGCCGTCACATTACATAATATCCCGGAAGGCATGGCGGTCGGCGTCGTGTATGCGGGGTATCTGGCGGGCAGCACCCAGATTTCCGCGGCGGCCGCGATGGCGCTGTCGCTTGGAATCGCGATTCAGAATTTCCCGGAGGGGGCGATTATTTCCATGCCGCTTCGGGCGGAGGGAACCGGAAAGCCAAAGGCATTCTTAGGAGGCGTGCTCTCGGGGATTGTGGAGCCGATCGGGGCGATCCTCACGATTCTGGCGGCGGGACTGATTGTCCCGGCACTGCCGTATCTGCTCAGTTTTGCGGCGGGGGCAATGCTCTATGTGGTCGTGGAGGAACTGATTCCGGAGATGTCGCAGGGAGAGCACTCGGATGTCGGCACGATATTTTTTGCGGTGGGATTCAGCGTCATGATGATGCTCGATGTGGCACTGGGCTGACACGTTTATAGACCGGGCGGATGGCTTTGCGTCTGCCGGACATAAAAACGCCAGAAAAGATTCCGAAAAATATACCATAGAAACAGGAGTGGGAACAGATGAAAGTATATGAAGTTGGAGAGCAGGGAAAGCCTGTTCTCATGCTTTTGCCGGGAACCGGCTGTTACTGGCGCAGCAATTTTGGAAAGGTGATCGAGCCGCTGGCGGAGACATTCCGGGTGGCGTGCGTCTCTTACGACGGATTTGACGAGACGGAACAGACGCAGTTTCCCACGATGATCGAGGAGACGGCGAAGATCGAGGAATATATTAAGGAACACTATGACGGGAAAATCTGTGCGGCGTACGGCTGCTCACTCGGCGGGTCATTCGTTGGACTTATGGCGGCACGCGGAGTGATTCATATGGATTATGGCATTCTCGGCGGTTCGGATCTGGATCAGTCTGCAAAACTGCCGGCGAAGCTGATGACAGCCCTGATGCTGCCGATGATTTATCCGTTTCTTACGACCGGCAGATTCCGGCTTCCGTTTTTAAACCATAAGCTGGAGAAGTGGCGCAAGGCGGGAGACGGATATGTGGATGCGTTTATCGGCATGATGCGCGGCGCCGGTGTAGATCTCTCCTTTATCACAAAGGAGAGTCTGCGCAATCAGTTCTATTCCGATCTGATTACGCCGCTGGCGGATGCGATCAATCCGGCGGGCACCGAGATCCATATTTTATATGCCTTAAAGATGGGCGAAAAATATAGGGCGCGTTATCACAGGCATTTTGCGCACCCGGTACTGCATGAACTGGACATGCAGCATGAGGAACTTCTTGCAGTGCACCCGAAGGAGTGGGTGGAACTGATAGAGGATATATGCAGACAGAAATAATACGGAGGAAGAACAGCAATGGAAAAAATTGTGGTAAAAGTGGATGGCATGCAGTGCGGAATGTGCGAGGCACATGTGAATGAGGCAGTGAGGGCTGCGTTTCCGGTGAAGAAGGTGACCTCTTCCCATGCAAAAGGGGAGACAGTCATTCTGACCGAACAGGACATCGATGATGCAAAGTTAAAGGAAGTCATTGACAAGACAGGCTATGAGATGGGAACTGTGACGAGAGAACCTTACGAAAAGAAGGGGCTTTTTTCCGTATTCCGTCATGAAAAGTAAGAAAAAGGATAGATTAAGACATCCGGACATGATGTTGTCCAATCGGGACAAAAACGACGAAACGGGACAGATTTTTTCTCCGTTCTCCGTTAGGATAAAAGCGTGTTAGAAAGAACTAACCGGAAGAGGAGGAAAAGGATGTCTGGATAGAGCGCCCTGTCTGGGGTATTCCGTTTGATGAATAGGTGCGAAGGTGTGAAACCAGAGCTTTATTTATGAGGAATCCCGGGCAGGGCGTATTTTATGAGTTGCTGTTTGCTATGGTATTCCTGTTCTGGCGTAGAGGGCAGCCATGCCGCACACGGTAAAAAGGAGAGGGACGATGGAGACTTACCGGAATGAGGAGCAGATGCAGTGTCTGGCGAAGAGCGAAGGATGCAGTGTCTTTCGGATGGAAAATGCCACCGGCGAGGGAACGATTGCGATGTATGAACTGTTCCCGGGTGTTATGCTCGGGTTCAACGATTTTCATATGGATTATTTTGATTCGGAATTTGTGCCGCAGAAGCATGTTTTTTGTATCGACCATTGCAGGGAGGGGCGGATGCAGTATGTGGCGGATGAGGATGCCTACGCCTATGTGGAGGCGGGAGATTTAAAGCTGGACCGCCGCCTGACGCACACGGGACATTTTGAATTTCCGCTGGCACATTACCACGGAGCCATGATCTGTTTTGATCTGGAAACCGCGGATGCGGGACTTGCCGCGCAGATGAAGGGGTTCCCGGTGAGCGCTGCGGCCATCTGCCGGAAATTCTGCGAGGGAAAATATCCGAGAGTGCTGCACGGACATCCGGCAGTCGAGCATATTTTCAGTGAACTTTATGCGGTTCCGGAGCAGATCAGAATTCCGTATTTCAAGTTAAAAGTGATGGAACTTTTGCTGTTTCTGGAGGCGGCGGAGCTTCCCCGGCGCATCGACGAACCGGCGTACTTTTACCGGACGCAGGTGGAGAAAGTCAAGGCGATCGGACACTATCTGACAGAGCACATGGATGAGAACATCACCCAGCGGGAGCTGTCGGAGCGGTTTGACATTCCACAGACCGGCATGAAACAGTGTTTTAAGTCCGTGTATGGAACTTCCATCGGAGACTGGCTGTTAAAATACCGCATGAACCGTGCGGCAGTGCTGCTTCGGGAGGACAGGGAGAAAAATGTGGCAGAGATTGCGGGGATGGTCGGCTACGACAGCCCGAGCAAATTTGCCATGGCATTTAAGAGAGTGATGCAGATGTCGCCGGTGGAGTACCGGAACGCAATCCGATAAAGACGGATGCCGGGGAGATGCCGGGGACGTGGAAATGGAAATGGCGGACCTGGCAGGAGAACTGCGGCACCCGGCGGCATCAGAGAAAGGAGATTTATGTGGAAAAAGTAGATAAATCAGAAAAAAAGGGATGGCTTTCGATTGTGTTCTCCTACACGGAGGGGAGAAGAGGAAAACTGGCACTTTCCGTGCTGCTTTCAGTGGTCAGCATCGTGGCGGGGATTCTGCCGTATTTCTGCCTGTACCGCGTCATTGAGGCATTTGTGAACGGGACGGTGACGGAGAGTGTGATTGCATACTGGTGTCTTGCGGCGCTCGCTTTTTATGCGGTAAAAATTCTCTGCTTCGGATGGTCCACGGGACTGGCGCACTCGGTTGCCTATCACATTTTAGAGCAGCTCAGACTTCGCGTGGCAGACCGGTTTTTGCATGCCCCGCTCGGGGAAGTGCAGGCACACTCGATCGGAGAGATCAAGGCGGTCATGGTAGACAAGATCGAGAATATGGAGCCGGCGCTCGCTCACATGATTCCAGAGGGAGCCGGACATCTGGTGCTTCCGGTGGTCAGTCTGGCAGCGCTTGCGGTACTGGACTGGCGGCTGGCGCTCGCCTCGCTTGTGACGCTGCCGCTCGCCATGGTGTGCATGGTGCTCACGTTTGTCATCAGCGGAAAAAGCTTTGAGATCTACAATGAGTCGAACGAGCGCATGAACAGCGCCATCGTGGAATACATAGAGGGAATCGAGGTCATCAAGGCGTTCGGACGCGCGGGTGTGTCCTATGAAAAATATGCGAAGGCAATCACGGATTTCAGAATGTTTGTGGTGAAGTGGCTTTCCTCCACATGGGTGACGATGAAGCTGGCATTTGCCCTGTTTCCGTCCACACTGCTCGGCACGCTTCCGGTCAGCCTGTATCTGGCGGATCGCGGCAGCATTACCGGGGCACAGGCGGCGCTTGCAGTGATGCTCTCGATGTCGATGGTCGGATCGCTGGCAAAGCTCGAAGTGTTTTCCGAAAATACCCGTCAGATGAAGATGACGGTAGAACAGCTCAACGCCTACCTTACCATGACGGGGCTTCCAGAACCGGAGTGCGAGACTGCGATAAAACATCACGATGTCGAGCTGAAAAACGTGCATTTTTCCTACAGCGGGGAGAAAAAGGATGAAGTGCTGCACGGCATTGATCTGACACTCCCGGAGGGAAGTTATACGGCGCTTGTGGGGCCGTCCGGAGGCGGAAAATCCACCGTGGCGAAACTGATTGCGCGTTTCTGGGATGTGACGGAGGGGACAATCTGCATCGGCGGTGTGGATATCCGCAGGATTTCGGTGGGACAGCTCGCGGAGCATGTCAGCTTTGTGACGCAGGATAATTTCCTGTTCCGTTGCTCGATACTGGAAAATATCCGGCTCGGCAATCCGGCAGCGTCGGACGAGGAAGTGAAAGCGGCGGCGCGCGCGGCGCAGTGCGAGGAGTTTATCCTGAAACTGCCGCAGGGTTATGACACGCCGGCGGGGGAGGCAGGAAAGCGGCTCTCCGGCGGTGAGAAGCAGCGCGTGGCGATCGCGCGCATGATGTTAAAAAATGCGCCGATTGTGATTCTGGATGAGGCGACAGCATTTACGGATCCGGAGAACGAGGAAAAACTGCAGCAGAGCATTGCGGCGCTCACAAAAGGAAAGACGCTGCTTGTGATTGCGCACCGGCTGTCGACGATTCAGACGGCGGATCAGATTGTCGTGCTACAGGCAGGAGAGATTCTGGCAAAGGGAACACAGGAGGAACTGCTTGTGAACTGCCCGCTGTATCAGAAGATGTGGAAGCTTCATATCGGGGCAAAGCACTGGGCGGTATCCCAGGGCAGAAAGGAGGATGTGTCCTATGTTTAAGACAGTGAAGCGCATCATCGACTGGTGCGGGGAATTTAAAGGAAAATTATATCTGGGTTTTATTTTTTCGTTCTTTTCCTACTGGTTCGCGGCAATGCCGGTCATGGTGGCAGCGTACACCATTGGAATGCTCTTAGATGCCGGGCGCGGCGCCGGGACATTTGACCGCGCGTGGATCTGGAAGAGTCTTGTTATCATGGGAGTGTTTGTCTTTCTGCGGTTCTTGTTTGACTATCTGCGGGCGCGGTGCCAGGAGGCAATCAGTTATGAGCTGATCGCAAGGGACAGACTGGCGGTCGGAGATGCCCTAAAACGCGTGTCGCTCGGCTATTTTGCGCAGATGAATACGGGAAATATTTTAAATTCCATCACAACGGGGCTGGGAACGTTAGAGAGCATGGGAATCCGCATGATTGACAATTTTGTGGGCGGCTATCTGAACTTTTTGTGTATCTTTCTGTTTCTGCTGTTTTTTAACCCGGTGGTGTCTCTGATTGCGCTGGCAGGTGCGTTTGCGTCGTTTCTGTGTCTGCTTCTGGTGTCGAAGCACAGCGTGAAGCATGCGCCCGCTGAGGCGGAGGCGGGAAGAAATCTTGCCGGGGCGGTGCTCGAGTATGCGCGCGGAATCTCCGTGGTGAAGTCGTTTGGCAAGAGTGGGGCGTCCATGGAGGCGATGCAAAAGGCGTGCCGCGACAGCAGGGACATCCGCCTCGCCATTGAGTGGGGCTTTACGCCTGCAAACTGTCTGCATCTGCTCGCCCTAAAATGCGCGTCGGTGGCGCTGGCGGCAGAGGCGTGTTTTCTCGGCTTCCGGGGAGAGATGGAGTTCCCGGTGATGCTGATGTTTGTCTTTTTCTCTTTTGGAATTTTTGGCAGCTTAGAGCCGATCAGCGACAGCGCGCATGTCCTCGGTGTGATCGACGAGGCGATGGATCAGCTTGACGAATTAAAGCAGGATCATTTTATCGATGAGAACGGAACGGATATTCCGCTTACAAATTATGATATTGCATTTTCAGATGTGAGCTTTGGGTATGACAGCCGAACGATCTTAAAGGGAGTAAGCTTTCGGATTCCGGAGCACACGACGACGGCGATTGTGGGACCGAGCGGTTCCGGCAAGACGACGATCTGCAACCTGCTCGCGCGTTTTTACGATGTGAACAGCGGCAGCATCACGGTGGGCGGACACGACGTCAGGGAATTTACCTGCGACAGCCTGCTGTCCAATATGGCGATGGTATTTCAGAATGTGTATCTGTTCCACGATACCATCCGCGCCAATATCTGTTTTGGAAAACCGGATGCCACCGAGGAGGAGATGATCGCCGCAGCGCGCGCGGCACAGTGCCATGATTTCATTATGGAACTGCCGCAGGGCTATGACACGATGATCGGAGAGGGCGGCGACACGCTTTCCGGAGGGCAGAAGCAGCGGCTTTCCATCGCACGCGCGATGTTAAAGGACGCGCCGATCATCATTCTGGATGAGGCGACAGCGAGCGTCGATCCGGAGAACGAGCATCTGATCCAGGCGGCCCTATCGGAATTGACCAGAGGCAAGACGATCATCACGATCGCGCACCGGCTGGCGACGATCGAGAATGCCGACCAGATCCTTGTGGTGGCAGACGGCAGGATCGCTGAGTGCGGCACGCATCAGGAACTGCTTAAAAAAGAGGGAACCTACCGCAGATTTATCGAGGCGAGAGAGCGTGCGGAGGGCTGGCAGATGATGACGCACGACGGAGCAGCGGTGCAGTAAGGAAAGGGCGTTCTTATCCGGCGGAGAATCCGCAATGAGAAAAAGTATCATCATCCGGGGTTGCAATCTTTTTCTCTAACCGTTATAATGACGACAGTTAGGTGCGACTAACTACAGTGTAAATCATTTTAGGACTTCTTACAGGTGCGGAGCTGCTGAATCCGTTTCCTGCCGGAAAACAGCTGCACCGGGACGCGTTCCATCCTATGTAACGAACGCCTTCCGGTGTGTTTTCCGGAAGCCGGAGTCCGGATGGATCAAAGAATCAGATGATTGAAAAGATCAGAGAATCAGATGATCAGATGGAAGGAGAACGAAGCATGAATTTTTTGGAGATTGAAAAGGTAATCGGAAGAGAGATACTGGATTCCAGAGGCAATCCTACCGTTGAGGCGGAGGTCACACTTGCGGATGGCACCGTGGGAAGAGGCATGGCACCGTCAGGCGCTTCGACGGGAGAGTTTGAGGCACTGGAGCTTCGTGATGGAGATAAAGCGAGATACCTTGGAAAGGGTGTCACAAAGGCAGTGGAGAATATTAACACGGTCATTAACGATACGATCTGCGGCATGGACGCAAGCGATATTTACGCGCTGGATGCGGCAATGATTGCTGCGGATGGAACGAAGGACAAGTCAAAGCTTGGCGCAAATGCCATCCTTGCGGTATCAATTGCAGCGGCAAGAGCGGCGGCGATCGCACTGGATATCCCGCTGTACCGTTTCCTTGGCGGAATTTCCGGCAACAGACTTCCGGTTCCGATGATGAATATTTTAAATGGCGGCGCGCATGCAGCCAACACCGTGGATGTGCAGGAGTTTATGATCATGCCGGTCGGTGCGGGAAGCTTCAAAGAGGCGCTCCGCTGGTGTGCAGAGGTATTTCATGCACTGGCAGCGCTGTTAAAGAGCAAAGGGCTTGCAACTTCCGTCGGCGATGAGGGTGGTTTTGCACCGGATCTCGCCAGCGATGAGGAAGCGATCGAGTACATTTTACAGGCAGTGAAAAATGCGGGCTATGAGCCGGGCAAAGATTTCATGATTGCCATGGACGCGGCGTCCTCCGAGTGGAAAGGCACAAAGAAGGGTGAGTACATACTGCCGAAAGCAGGCACAAAGTTTACTTCCGAGGAGCTGATTGAGCACTGGAAGAAACTTGTGGAAAAATACCCGATTATTTCCATCGAAGATGCGCTGGATGAGGAAGACTGGGAAGGCTGGCAGAAGCTGACCAGGGATCTTGGCGATAAGGTACAGCTTGTCGGCGACGATCTGTTCGTAACCAACACCGAGCGTCTCAAGAAGGGAATTGACAGCGGTTGCGGAAATGCAATCCTGATTAAATTAAATCAGATCGGTTCTGTGTCAGAAACACTTGAGGCGATCAAGATGGCACATAAGGCAGGCTATACGGCAATTTCCTCTCACCGCTCCGGCGAGACGGAGGACACGACGATCGCAGATCTTGCGGTGGCATTAAACACCTGCCAGATCAAGACCGGCGCACCGAGCAGAACCGAGCGTGTGGCAAAATACAACCAGCTTCTGCGCATCGAGGAGGAGCTGGGCGATGCTGCGGTATATCCCGGCATGGCGGCCTTCAATGTGAAGCGCTGATCTTAGGGAGTGAGCCCGGATCGGGATAGCGGATCGTTTCGGGACTTGCCGTGGCGGCAGTGCAGACAGCCACAGTGCAGAAAGAAAAGAAGTCTGCAGAAAAAATAAAACTTTGAAAAGGGAAATGTACGGACAGCCGGCGCATTCTGCGCCGGCTGTTTTTTCTGCCTGCCAGGTGCAATTTTTTTCCAGTCTATCGGATGCAATTTTTTTCCAGTTTGATAGATGACCTGTTTTTTGCTTTTTTCGGGTCAATGGAAGTATGGAGGAGCTTGTCAGTCTACTGCGGGTCTACAGAAGGAAAAAAGACTTGCGGGACCCGAAAATGCCATTGCAAGAGGGAAAAAGAAACGAAAAATCAGCTCTTGCGGGTCTGGGAGGAAGAAAAAGCCGTGCCAGACCCGAAAAAGCAGAAAAAACGGGTCTGGGAGATTGATTTTCACGAATCAGACCCGAACAGAAGGAAAACAAATTTACATAACGCAAAAAAATATGCTATTGCGGGTCTGAGAGAGAAAAAAAGCCGTGTCAGACCCGCACATTGCTATGCAGGCAGGGAAGACCCCAGAAATATTTGAAGAACAGGTTTGTGGGAATAGAAAAAAGCCGTCAAAAAGTTTGCCGGCAGGATAAATAAATTTCGACGGATCGGGCATACTAGCGCAATAAGGCAAAGGCAAGAACAGCAGGCAGGAACAACAGGCAGGAATGAAAGGTTGAGGCAAAAAGCAGGAGCAAAAAGCTGAAGCCAAAAGTTGGAGTAAAAGTCGGAGCAAAAAGCTGAAGCCAGAAGTTGGAGTAAAAGACAGGAGCAAAAAGCTGAAGCCAGAAGTTGGAGCAAAGAGTTAGAGCGAGAGATCGTGTGAAAAAATGGAGGATTCTATGAACAAGTATGCCAGAACACAGACGGAAAAGAATTTGAAAGCAGCGTTTGCAGGGGAATCACAGGCGAGAAACAGCTATACTTTTTTTGCGGAGATCGCAAAAAAGGAAGGCTATGAGCAGATTGCCGCGATTTTTGAGAAGACGGCGGATAACGAGCGCGCACATGCGCAGATGTGGGGCGAGGAACTGGGACTGATCGGCGATACGGGAAAGAATCTGGATGCCGCAGCCCACGGGGAGAACTATGAGTGGACAGACATGTATGAGAATTTTGCAAAAACGGCGGAGCAGGAAGGCTTTGCGGCGCTTGCAGCGCGATTTCGCATGGTTGGCGCGATTGAGAAAATGCATGAAGAGCGGTACCGGGAGCTCCTGCGGGATGTGCAGGCACAGGCGGTGTTTGAGAAAAGCAGTGTGAAAGTGTGGGAGTGCCGGAACTGCGGGCATATTGTGGTCGGAACCAGTGCGCCTAAGGTTTGTCCTGCCTGTCATTATCCACAGGGGTATTATGAGGTGCGGGAGGATGTCAGGGGAGCGTAGAAGTGTCTGGCGATTTGTGAGCGTTTCGTATCAGTAATATTTCACAAAATTTATAGATCAAATACATGAAAAATATATAATTGACAGAAACTATGCTGTTGTTATAATAAATAGTGTGTTGAGTACACGCGTCCGCAAATGCGCGGACGATATTTTTACACAAAAATGTACACGTGTACGCAAAACAGAAAAAATCACAACAAAACAATGTATGGGGAGGAAGTAGTGCAAAAATGCGGACGATACTGCATTTTGCACAGGGCTGTTTGATGCGGCAGACACCACAAAATGAGCCCTTATCGCAGAGCAAACGAGATGGAAGACACGTTACGGGTGCAGATTCATTGCCCGTGCAAATCAGAGGTTGCATCTGTGGTTGCCTCGACACAAAGTGTCTGCAGAATGGAGGATAACATGAAAAAAAGAGCAATGGCGGGATTACTGGCAATGACAATGGCAGCGACCATGTTTGCAGGGTGCGGCAGCACAGCAGCAGACAGCCAGACAGCGGATGCACAGGGGAGTGCAGGCACGGCAACAGAGGCAGCAAAGACAGAAAAAGACAGCGGAAGTGCTGCGGGAGAAGGAATCACATTGACTGTGTGGGCACCATTTACCGGATCAGACGGAGATGTGCTGCGTGAAATCATCGACAACTACAATGAAACCAATACGGACAATATTACGGTGCAGATTGATATTATGGACAATGATACCTTGCAGACAAAATTTGCAACGGCAGTATCGACCGGTACAGGACCGTCGTTTGTGCTGGTGGGCATTGAGTATCTTCATCAGTATGAGGAGAATGGACTGATCGAGGATATCAGCGATTTCTGGGATACGATGGGCATTGACAAGAGTAATTTCTATGAAAATGTACTTGCAAAATCCTACATAGACGATGCGCTCTACGGCGTACCAATGCAGTACAATGTGCAGTATCTGTATTACAACAAGGATCTTTTCACGGAGGCAGGTCTTGATCCGGAGAACCCGCCGACCACGCTCGATGAATTGCGCGAGGCGGCGATCGCCTGCACCGATCCGTCTAAGAATCAGTATGGACTGGGACTTCCGACCGATTACGGTTATTACTGCGAGTACCTGTGGGCGAACGGCGGAGATGTCATCAATGAGGATGCAACACAGAACCTTTTAAATTCCGAAGAAAATATTGCAACCCTGGAGTGGATTCAGAAGCTTGCGACGGAGGATGGGGTATCCCCGGAGGGACTCACCGCAGCGGATGCGGATACGATGTTCCAGTCCGGCCAGCTTGCAATGTATACCAGCGGTCCATGGAACATCAACGGGTTGACACAGCTTGGTTTGAATTATGGAATCACGGCGATCCCGGGCGGAAGCGACGGCGCGTACTCCCCGGAGGGCGGATGCTCTTACATGCTGACGAAAGGGGCCGACGAACAGACCAAAGAGGCAGTGTATAAATTTATGGCATACTGGCTGTCTGATGATGTGTTAAAAGAGTGGTCGAACCGGAACGGCTTCCCGGTATGGTCTTACTCTGTTCTTGAGGATGCGGACATTCAGAACAACGAGATCTTAAGTGCAGTATCCAAGGCATCCGAGATCGGACGTGACTGGCATCTGGGACTGGAATGCGGAAGCATGATTGACAATGATGTCATGAAACCGATGATGGAGAAAATTTTATCCGGGGCAGACGTGACGCAGAGTGTACAGGAGGCTTCGGACGCGCTGGACGCGGTGATCTCCGACTGATGTCTGACGGTCACTGACGCAAAAATAGCTGCAAGCCGTAAAGGATGGAAATTATGAAAGTAAAAAAGAGACAACACCGTATGGAGCATCAGGTGAAGGCGTATGCGTTTATCGCGCCTTCCCTGCTCATACTTACCGTATTTGTATTTATACCGCTGGCGGGAGCGATCGGGATCAGTCTGATGAATATTGATATTTATATGAAAAATATCTCGTTCGCCGGAATCGCCAACTACATCAAAATGTTTCAGGATGAGCGTGTGGCAAATGCTACGTTTCATACATTTTATTTCGCACTGCTTGAGGTGCCCCTCCAGATGATCGTGGCGTTGCTGCTGCTCATGTTTATGCTGCGCAATACAAAACTGCACAAGCTTTTGAGAACCGTATTTTACCTGCCCTATGTGTGTTCTATGACGGCAGTCAGCATCATGTGGTCGATGCTGCTCAATACGCACTACGGAATGCTGCCATATCTGCTTGGAAAAATCGGTATCACGATGCCAAACATGCTCTCAAGTACGACATGGGCGATGCCTACGGTGATTTTTGTTACGGTGTGGAAAGGGTTCGGATATACGCTTACCATCCTTTCGGCGGCGGCGCTCGGCGTCTCTGAGTCGTTATATGAGGCGGCGGAGATTGACGGCGCGACCGGGCTGCAGAAATTTTTCTATGTCACAATACCCGGTATACGGGATACGATCGGTTTTTGCGTGGTGACGACGTTAATTATGGCGCTGCAGGTATTCGATCAGATCTACGTCATGACGGGAGGCGGCCCGCAGTACGCGACCGAGACGCTCGTGGGTTATATCTACAACCGGGGATTTCAGACAGCGCCGTATGATCTCGGATATGCGTCAGCAATCGCCGTTTATTTGTTCTGCATGATTGCGATTATAACCGTGATCTTAAGAAAATATGCTTTCCCCCAGGGAGGTGATGAGACATGAGAAAAATAAGTGCGCAGCGGGTGATCGGAACATTGGTACTTCTGTTGTTTGCAGCGCTGGTGCTGCTTCCACTGTTCTGGCTCGGCGTATCCGCCTTCAAGTCGGATGCGGACGTCATCAAGTGGCCGCCAATCTTTTTCCCGACAGAGTGGGTCACAACACAGTTTGCCTATGTGTGGAAAGTGCTCCCGATTGCCAGAATGCTGCTTAACACGGTTGTGTTTGCAGGCGGCGTCACCATCATCAGTCTGTTTTTTGATTCTATGGCGGCATATGCATTTGCCCGAATGAAATTTACAGGAAGAAAACTGCTCTTTGGAATCATCCTGCTCACGATGATGATTCCGTTTCAGGTGGTGATGATTCCACTCTATATGGAAGAATATAAGCTTGGAATTTTAAATACGTTCTTAGGGCTGATTCTGCCACGCGCAGCGAGTGCCTACGGTATTTTCATGCTGACCTCATTCTTCTCGGGCATACCGAAATCGCTGGATGAGGCTGCGAAAATTGATGGTATGGGAGAGTGGAAAATATATCTGAAAATCATTCTGCCGCTTGCAAAGCCGGCACTTGTGACACTGGGAATCTATCATTTCATGAATAACTGGAACGATCTGCTCTATCCGATGATGCTGACAAGTTCGGTGGAAATGCGGACGCTGTCAGCAGGACTTGCAATTCTGGTTGGAAGTAATTCGATCAAATATGGTCCGACACTTGCTGCTACGGTGATTGCGATTCTGCCGCTGTTACTGCTGTTTTTGTTCGGACAGAAGTTTTTCATGGAAGGAATCGCAACATCGGGAATGAAAGAATAGAGGCAGAGGAGAGAGAAGATGAGACATGTGACAATTAAAGCTGATACGGCATTTACAAAAGGCAGGATTGACGACCGTATCTACGGCTCCTTCGTGGAGCACATGGGAAGAGTGGTGTACACCGGCATCTACGAGCCGTCGCATAAGACTGCAGATGAAAACGGATTCCGGGGCGATGTGCTGCAGAAGGTAAGGCAGATGGGGGTCACGGCGGTGCGCTATCCCGGGGGCAATTTTGTCTCCAACTATGACTGGCGGGACGGGATCGGACCTGTGGAGAAACGCCCGAGGAAGCGGGATCTGGCGTGGAAAAGTATTGAGACAAACGAGGTCGGTCTGGATGAATTTATGAAGTGGGCGGACGCGGCAGAGGTTGCACCGATCTATGCAGTGAATCTTGGAACCAAGGGAATCGAGGAAGCGCTTGCGGTGCTGGAATATTGTAATATGGAGACCGGCACATACTACAGTGATCTCCGGGCGGCAAACGGGCACGAAAAGCCGTACGGCATCAAGACCTGGTGTTTGGGCAATGAGATGGACGGGGACTGGCAGATCGGGCATAAGACGGCGGAGGAATACGGCAGGATCGCCTATGAGACCGGAAAGGCAATGAAAATCTTAGATCCATCCATCGAGCTGGTGGCGTGCGGAAGTTCGATGTCCACGAATCCGACGTTCGGTGACTGGGAACAGACCGTACTGGAACATTGTTATCCCTGCCTCGATTACATTTCCCTGCACCAGTATTACGGGGGACAGGAGAAGGGCACGGCAGAGTTTCTGGCACAGTCGCTGGATATGGAGCGCTATATCGAGACGGTCTTAAACATTTGCGACTATGTGAGGGTAAAAAAGAAAATGTCACATAAGATCAACATCTGTTTTGATGAGTGGGGCGTCTGGTCGATGAGCGACGTGCAGGTGCAGAAATCGGTGGAGGATGCACCGTGGCAGACGGCACCCGCGATCAGCGAGCAGATCTATACCATGGAGGATGCGCTTCTGTTTGCAAGTATGCTGATGAATTTCATAAAACGGGCGGATCGTGTGAAGATCGCCTGCCAGTCACTTCTTACGAATATCAGCTCCTGCATTATGACAGAGGAGGACGGCGGTGTGTGGGTGCAGCCGGTGTATTATCCGTTTGCCCTGATGGCGCAGTATGCGCACGGCGTGACGTTAGATACACGGTATACGGGAGACATCTACGCGTGCAGCACGTTTGAGACGGTACCCTGTGTGGATCATGTGCTCGTCTATGACGATCAGAAGCGGGAAGTGACCGCCTTTTTTGTAAACCGCATGGAGGAGAGTGCCGAGGTGACCGTTTCTTTACAGGGCATGGAGACGGAGGCGGTTTTAAAAAGTATTGCACTGTTTCACGAGGATAAGAAAGCGACAAATCAAAAGGAACATGACTGTGTAACACCTGTGGAACTGGAAAACGCCTCCTGCAGCGGAAACGAAATTTCAGTGGAACTTGTACCTCTCTCTTTTCAAATGGTTCAGATTCGATTAAAATAGAAGAAAGTTTTTTGAAAAGAAAGAAAACGGGGAGCAGGAAAATATGGCGATCACGACAAAAGATCTGGCGCAGTTATGCGGCGTTTCCAGAACAACGATACACCGGGCATTAAATGGAACCGGGCGGATTAAGCCGGAGACAAAGGAGATGATCCTTCAGGTGGCAAAGGAACACGGCTACCGGCCGGATCTCCTTGCCACCGGACTGGCTAAGGGACAGACGTACAACATCGGTGTCGTCGTGCTGGACGTGAAGAACCGCTATTTTGCCCAGATGCTCTCGACGATCAGCACGGAGGCATATGCCCGCGGCTACGGCGTCAACATCACGCTGCACAGCGGGGATGCCGGGACGGAGCGCGAGCAGCTGACAAGACTTGCGGATTACCGGGTTGACGGGATCATCCTCTCCTCGGTCAACGAGGGGGAGGCGTACCGGACATTCCTGGAGTCCCTGCACCGCCCGATTGTCTCTGTGGATAACCGGATTGCGGACGGCATCCCGTTTGTTGGGATCGACCAGCGGGCAGCAGTGCGGGAGGCAGTGCAGAGAGCGGCAGAGAAGGGCTATGAGTGCATCGTGTTTGTCTGTCCGCCGTTAGATACAAAAAACCGGCAGAATCTGTATGTTCACAAGGAGCGTCTGCTGGGGTATGAGGAAGAGATGAAACGCTATCCCGCGCTCCGGCCGGAGTGTATTCTCTCCTGGGATTACCTGCAGAAAGCGGATGCCATATTAAAAGAAGGAAAGCGGACGGCGTTTGTCTGTACCGCAGATGAGTATGCACTTGAGATCATGAAGGATCAGAAGCGGGCAAAAAGAAAGGCGCCGGTGGATTACGGCATTACCGGATTTGACAATATCGATACGCTGGCATATGTGACACCGCAGCTTTCCACGATCTCCAATGTGGTGGATGAGGTGGCAAAAAGTGCCGTTGAGATGCTTTTTGCCATGATAGACGCTGACCCGGAAGTGGAGCAGATGACAGGAGACAGTCAGCGGATTTTACCTCATCGCTACCTGGAGGGAGAGACGCTGTAGTGCCAGAAGGATATAGTATAAATCAGAAAATAATTCAACAACCCGGTTAAAGCTGCGGAAATCAGACTGCCTGTCCGAGGCAGGTGCGGATGTCGTCCCTGGCGTTGCTGATGGATTTTAAGTGGAACGTGTCTGTCAGGTACTGCAGGACATTCGGACTCAAAAAGGCGGGCAGAGTGGGACCGAGATAAATGTCATGGATGCCGAGACTTAACAGAGCGAGAAGGTCAGCGACGGCTTTCTGTTCATACCAGGAAATAATCAGCGAGAGCGGAAGACCATTGACATCCGTGCCAAATGCATCGGCGAGAGCAGTGGCAATGCGGATGGCAGAGTAGACATCGTTGCACTGTCCGATGTCGAGGAGCCTCGGAAGACCCGCCACCTCCCCGAAGTCCAGCTTGTTGAAGCGGTACTTGCCGCAGGCGAGGGTCATAATGAGGCAGTCCTGTGGAACCATCTCGGCGAATTCGGTGTAATAGTTGCGTCCGGGGCGCGCTCCGTCGCAGCCGCCGATGAGGAAGAAATGGCGCAGTTTTCCGGATTTTACGGCATCCACGATCGCATCAGCATAGCCCAGTGTGGCGTGGTGACCGAAGCCGACGAGGATTTCCTGTACGTCCTGGTCTTCGGGATAGCCGCCGAGTTCCAGTGCCTGCTCTATGATGGCGCTAAAATCCTTTTCGCCGTTCTCGTTTTTGCCAATGTGCTTCACACCGTCCCAGCCGACCACATTTGTGCTGTAGATGCGGTCTTTGTAGGAGTCGCGCGGGCGCATCAGGCAGTTGGTGGTCATGAGAATACAGCCGGGAAGATTGTCGAACTGTTTCTGCTGATCCTGCCAGGCACCGCCGAAATTCCCGGCGAGGTGCGGATATTTGTTCAGTTCCGGATAACCGTGACAGGGAAGCATCTCTCCGTGGGTGTAGATATGGATGCCGGTTCCCTCCGTCTGCTTTAAAAGCATTTCAAGGTCTTTTAAATCGTGTCCGGAGACGATGATAAACGGACCTTTTTTCAGGTGGACATTGACTTTTTGCGGGGCTGGGTTCTGATAGATGGTCGTGTTGGCTTCGTCCAGTTTTTTCATGACTTCGATTGCCATCTCACCGGTGCGCATGGTAAGGCGGATCAGTTCCTCGACCGACAGCCGGTCGTCCGTGAGGGCTTCCAGGGCGAGAATATAGAAATCATCCGCCTCATCGCTGTAATAGCCGAGCTCTCTCGCCTGATGCCCGTAGGCGCTGATGCCTTTGAGTCCGTAGAGAACGGTCTGACGCAGGGACCGGATGTCCGGATCGAGCGACTTGTCATACATGATACCGGCGATGGGCGCGTCGCGCAGCATCTCGGTTTTGGTCTGCGGAAGATCGTAGGTGGCGTGAAGCGTGGGCTGACTGGGAGCGCCTGCGTAAGCCCGGAGTTCTTCTTTGATGCGCTGGGATTCGCGCAAAAGTTCGACATGTACTTCCGCGTCAAAATTAACGTTCGTAAGTGTGGTAAACAGCACATTTTCGATGAAGCTGACAACACTTTTATCCATAGGAGTGCCTTTTTCGATCAGAGGCCTGGCATAGCAGCTGATGCCCTTGATCTGAAAGATTAAAAGATCCTGCAGATTTGCGACTTCGGGAGTTTTTCCGCATACACCGAGCTTGGTGCAGCCTTTCTGGTTAGCAGTCTGCTCACACTGGTAGCAGAACATTTCGTAATCGAGTTCCATATTATTTCCCATGTTGATTTCTCCTATTTTTATTGATATACCGGGTAATCCGTGTTGTGACAGGCACAGTATGTGCAGAATATGTAAAAAAGATGCGGCAGAGCCGGATATAATGAGAAAACTTATCAGCAACCCCGTTTTCATTTCAGATCGCAGTGCTATAATAAAAACAGGATTAGATATAACTAACCCCGAACATGCAACGATCAGAAAGGATGGCATTATGGGAAGATATTATCGATTATCAAAAAAGCTGACAGAGGATGAGAGCAGGGAAGTACAGCGGGAGATGAGAGAAATCGCTGACGTGGAGGACGTCTCGATCAAAGCGGACGAGCGGATGCTGTTTGTCGTCACAAAGGACGGACAGTTTTCGGATGTGATGAGCCGGGCAGTCAATATCTGCAGCCGCGTGGCAAACGGAGCGGAACTTTCATTCGCACGTTTTGCGGAGGCATAGATTCGGAAGAGAGCGTGCCGACAGACAATTTAAGGACTTTTTAGTGTTCCTAACATCACCGCTTCACAGACAATATAAAACCGCGCGAACCGAAACTCGTTGGCATCTGCTATTGAAAGCATGGCAGATGCCGACTCAGACATCGGCTTCGCGCGGTTATGTTTTGTTCATTAGTGATGTAAGGAACACACAAAAGTCCTTAAATGTCTGTCGGCCTGCGGACACACCCGCGGAGTGCTCAAAACGTGGAAAAACACGGATTATCGCAGATGTAAAAAGCGGCAGGGTTAGAAATTCCGTATTGTGCGATCCGAATTTCCCCGCCTGCTTCTATCCGGAATGCGATCGCACGCTCTCTGTGAATATGAGAAACAATCTCAATAACGGGGCGATTTCTCTCTTGCTTTCTTAACGGTTTCGTTCTAGAATGTGGTTGAATCATATCCTACCTTGCAACTAGGATATGAAAGATGTGTGGGAGCGTCGCAAAGAAAACCAAAAGGGCAGCGGAGGGAATCATGAAAGAGGATTCCGGCTGCAGAAAACGCTTCAGAAACGGAGGCAGCTATGGCAGAGCAGATTTTACAGGTAGAAGGGCTTACGGCGCGCGTGGAGGATAAGGTGATCCTGCACGAGGTCGGGCTTACGATAAAAAAAGGAGAGACGCATGTGCTGATGGGACCGAACGGTGCGGGAAAGTCGACACTGGGGTATGTTCTGACCGGCAATCCCAAATACAGCGTTACAGAGGGAAAAATCCTTTTCAAGGGAAATGACATCACGGAGGAGGCGGCAGACAAGCGCGCCAAGGCGGGAATGTTCCTGTCGTTTCAGGAACCGCTCGAGGTGCCGGGACTCTCCCTCGAGAGCTTTATCCGCAGTGCATTGAGCGAGCAGGGCAGAAATAAAATGCGTGTCTGGAATTTCAGAAAAGAATTAAAAGCGGCAATGGAAGTGCTGCACATGGATCCCTCCTACGCCGGGCGGGATTTAAACGTGGGATTTTCCGGCGGTGAGAAAAAGAAATCCGAGATCCTGCAGTTGATGATGTTAAAACCGGATCTTGCCATTTTAGACGAGACAGACTCCGGGCTGGACGTGGATGCGGTGCGGCTTGCATCCGAGGGAATCCGCGAGTACCAGAAGGAGAATCCGGACGGCGCACTTTTAATCATCACGCACAGCACGCGCATCCTGGACGCGCTTCATGTGGACGCAACCCATATCATGGTGAACGGGCATATTGTGGCATCCGGGGATGCATCGCTGGTGGATAAGATCAATCGAGAAGGTTACGAGGAGTATGAGAAGCTGGCACAAAAAGGAGAGGATGAGCGGTGAAAGAGAAGACATATGTAGAAGACATTGACCGCAGCATATACGATGTGAAGGATGAGGAACGGGATGCTTACAAGGTCGATGAGGGACTGACCGAGGCGATCGTCGAGCAGATCTCCCGTGAAAAAAAGGATCCGCCGTGGATGGAACTGTTCCGGCTTCAGGCGCTGCAGATTTACAATGAGATGCCGGTGCCGGACTGGGGACCGTCGATTGAGGGGCTGGATATGAGCCATATCGTGACGTATGTGCGGCCGAATACAAAGATGACGGCAAAGTGGTCGGATGTGCCGCAGGACATCAAGGACACCTTTGAGCGGCTCGGTATCCCACAGGCGGAGCGCAAGTCGCTGGCAGGCGTCGGGGCGCAGTATGACTCGGAGCTGGTGTATCACAATGTGCGGGAAGAAGTGGCAGCCCAGGGCGTGATCTACACGGATATGGAGAGCACGTTAAAGGGCGAATACGCGGATATGGTGCAAAGCCACTTTATGAAACTGGTCAAACCGAACGATCACAAATTTGCCGCACTGCACGGAGCAGTCTGGTCAGGCGGATCGTTTGTCTATGTGCCGCCGGGCGTGTCGGTGACGATTCCGCTGCAGTCCTATTTCCGGCTCAATGCGCCGGGAGCAGGGCAGTTCGAACACACGCTCATCATCGTGGATAAGGGGGCGTATCTGCATTTTATCGAGGGCTGTTCCGCACCAAAATACAATGTGGCGAACCTCCATGCGGGCTGTGTGGAACTGTTTGTCGAGGAGGGCGCGACACTGCGCTATTCCACGATCGAGAACTGGTCGAAAAACATGTACAATCTGAACACCAAGCGGGCGCTGGTCAAGGAGGGGGGACGGATCGAGTGGGTGTCCGGCTCCTTCGGCTCCCATGTATCGTATCTCTATCCGATGAGTATCTTAAAGGGAAAAGGGGCGCACATGGAGTTCACAGGCATCACGTTTGCCGGAAAAGGTCAGAATCTGGACACCGGGGCAAAGGTGGTGCATGCCGCACCGGATACCTCCTCGTACATGAACACCAAGTCGATCTCCAAGGACGGCGGTATCAGCACGTTCCGGAGTTCCGTGAGCATTACAAAGGAAGCCGCCGGCAGCAAATCGGCAGTTTCCTGTCAGTCGCTGATGCTCGATGACATCTCAAGATCGGATACGATTCCGGCGATGGACATCCGCACAGGAGACGCGGATGTGGGACATGAGGCTAAAATCGGCCGCATCAGCGACGACGCCGTATTCTATCTGATGTCCCGCGGCATCAGCGAGGAGGAAGCACGGTCGATGATTGTCAGTGGTTTTGCAAGCAACGTGTCAAAGGAACTGCCGTTAGAGTATGCGGTGGAGATGAACAATCTGATTGATCTTGAGATGAAGGGCAGCATCGGGTAAAGGAGGAGCTTATGACAAAACAGAATCAGACGATCACAGTCAACCGGCTTCCTGCAAAGACCTGGAACTGGCTGAAAATGAATGAAACCGTGATTGGGATGCCGCGGATCGACGGCAGTATAGCGATAAAACAGAGTGTGGCAGAAGCAGGGCAGGCAGAGGATGAGCAGCTGCGGATGGCACAGCAGACGGATTGGGATAAAATCACAACCGGGATGGGCGAGGCGATGGATCAGCCGTCGGAGACAGATGTGGCATGGGATACCGAGCTTTTGACGATTCCGGAACATGCAGACTGCGGCGAACCGTATGTGTACCGTTTTTCCTACCAAAGCGGGCAGCACGCCTATAACCGCCTGCATATCTATGCCGGAGCGCACAGCCGGGCAAAAGTAATCCTGCTCTGCGAGAGCGGGGAGACGGGCGGGATGATGTCCGCCATCCAGACGAAGGTATATGCCGGGGAGGGCGCGAAAGTAGAACTGTATGTGGTGCAGACGATGAATGCGGAAGCCGTCTGCCTGCATGATGTGGGTGTCTCGTGTGAAAAAGATGCCGCTGTGAAGGAAGTGCAGCTGGAACTGGGCGGCGCCGAGGTCTATACGGGAACACTGTTTGAACTTAACGGAGAAGAGAGCACGGCAGAACTCGTAAGCGGATATCTGGGCACCGGCAGGCAGAAGATTGATATGAATTATGTCGCCAGACACCGCGGGAAAAAGACGAAGAGCAATATGCAGATATCGGGTATCTTAAAGAACGAGGCGAAGAAGCTGCTGCGCGGAACGATCGATTTTGTGCACGGCTGTGTGGGAGCTAAGGGAGACGAGAAGGAGGATGTGCTTCTTGTCGGTGACAATATGGTCAACCAGACCATCCCGTTAATCCTGTGCGCGGAGGAGGATGTGGCGGGCAATCACGGCGCTTCCATCGGTAAGCTCGACGAGAACATGCTCTTTTATGCCGCCACGAGAGGCATTCCTCCGGAGGAGGCACAGAGACTTCTGACACTGGCGAAGATCGAAGCGATAAACAGCCAGATCCCGTCAGAGGAGGTGCGCGGCGCTGTTGAAACTTATCTGAAGGAGCAATGCATATGACAGATTATAAAAAGGATTTTCCGCTGCTTGCGGAAAGCGATATCGCTTACCTCGACAACGCGGCGACAGAACAGCGGCCGGCGTGCGTGCTTGATGCGGAGCGGGAATTCTATGAGCGCTGGAATGCCAATCCGCTGCGCGGGCTCTATGAGCTGGGCGTGGAGGCGACAGAGCAGTATGAGCATGCGAGAGAGCGCGTCGCACGGTTTGTACATGCGAAGAGTGAGAGAGAAATCATTTTTACCAGAAATACGACCGAGGGCATCAACCTGGTGGCGTACAGCTATGCGCTGCCCTGGTTAAAGCCTGGGGATGAGATTCTTGTCACGATCATGGAGCATCACAGCAACCTGCTTCCGTGGCAGATGGCGGCCAGACGAACCGGAGCCACGCTTAAATATCTGGAGTGTGAACCGGACGGCAGTTTTACGGAGGAGAAAATCCGTGATGCCGTCACACCGCACACAAAGCTTGCCGCGCTGACACTTGTCTCGAATGTGCTTGGGCGGGCGACCCCGGCAGAAAAACTGATCGGGATGGTACACGAAAACGGCGGTGTGGTACTGGCGGATGCGGCACAGGCAGCGCCGCATATGCCGATCGATGTCACGGCACTTGACGTGGATTTTCTGGCATTTTCCGGACACAAGCTGATGGCGCCGATGGGGATCGGTGTGCTCTATGGAAAACAGGAACTTTTAGAGGAGATGCCGCCGTTTCTGACCGGCGGGGAGATGATTGACCGTGTGACGAGAGAGGGAGCCGTATTTGCCGAACTTCCCCATAAGTTTGAGGCAGGGACGGTCAATGCGGGAGGCGCGGTCGCGCTTGCCGCCGCGATCGATTATCTGGAATCCATCGGCTGGAAAGAAATCACGGAGCGCGAGGAGATGCTTACCGCCCAGCTGCTTGCCGGAATGAAAAAAATTCCGGGCGTGCATATTCTGGGAAGCGGGGACGAAAAGGAGCACTGCGGAATTGTGAGCTTTACCGTGGATGATGTACACCCGCATGATATTGCATCGATCTTAGATGAGGCGCACGTCGCGGTGCGGGCGGGACATCACTGTGCCCAGCCGCTGTTGGAATGGCTTGGCATTTCGTCCTGTGCCAGAGCGAGCGTGGCATTTTATAATACGCCAGAGGATGTCGGACGATTTCTGGATCAGCTGGCACAAGTCAGGAGGATGATGGGATATGAATAACCGGACATTTTATAATGAGGTGCTCACGGATCACAACCGCTATCCGGGTCACAAGGAGAAGCTTGCGGATGCGAATCTGGTGCTTGAGGGTGTGAATCCGAGCTGCGGGGATGATATTGTGCTGCAGCTGCGCGTGGAGGATGGCAGGATTGCGGAGGGAACCTTTACGGGCGACGGCTGCGCCATCTCACAGGCTTCCGTGGATATCATGCTGGATCTGGTCATCGGAAAGACCAAGGAAGAGGCCATGCACCTGGCGGATCTGTTTTTTCGGATGATTAAAGGGACGGTATCGGACGAGGAATTAGAAGAACTCGAGGAGGCATCGGCGCTTGTGGACATTTCACACATGCCGGCGCGTGTCAAATGCGCGGTACTTGGCTGGCACACGCTTACGGAGATGCTTGGGGACGAACCGGAAGAGAAATAGAAAAATATAGAAATAAAAGGAGTGGCAGGGATCGAGTAAATCTCTGCTGCTTTACAGGTTTTTGATGCCATCGGTTATTGCAGCCGGTATGAACCGGTTTATAATAAGGAAAAAACGCAGCCATCCGGCGGAGGTATTAAAAACCGGGAGCAGGATGGAAAATGGTGGATAATGATGAAGTTTATCAATAACGAAAAAATACTGGAAAAATACAAAAAGCGGTACTATAATGCACAATAATGTAAAGAGCGAACAACATGTTCAGCAAAGGATGCACGGGATTGTGCATAGAAATGGAGGATACATATGTTAAAGTGTTTTGAGAAGATCGATTGGAAGAAGACAGGAATTTTTGCAGGCGGCGTATTATTTGGAACAGCCGGTATCAAAGTACTTTCCAGCAAGGATGCCAAGAAGGTTTACACAAGCTGTACCGCAGCTTTTTTAAGAGCAAAAGAGTGCGTGATGAACACCGTAAGCACCGTACAGGAGAATGCCGGAGACATCTATGCAGGCGCAAAGGAGATCAATGAGGAGCGCGCAGCCAAGGCTGAGGCAGAGGCATTTGCAGATGCAGAGGCAGAAGCAGCAGAGAAGACCGAGACTGCAGAGAACACCGAAGAATAAGATTTTGATAAGAGGCGAGTAAAGTGAAGTTTGCAATCAAGCATGAGATTAAGGGGCGGATGCGGATTCATGTGGCACAGTACCGCATGAGTTGTGCACAGGCGGATACGCTTCTGTATTTTTTACAAAATGATATACAGGTCTCAAGCGCCAAGGTGTATGAGCGTACGGGTGACGCAGTCATCTGTTATGACGGCAGCAGAGCGGAACTGATTGACAAGCTCAGACATTTTCACTATGAAGATGTGGAAGTGCCGAACGGGCTGATCGAGAATTCCGGAAGAGAGCTGAATGCAAGCTACCAGGAGAAGCTGATCGGCAGAGTGGTGAGACGCTATGCATCCAAGATTTTTCTGCCGTATCCTATCCGGGCGTGCTGGACGACGGTCAAGTCGTTCCGCTACATCTGGAAGGGCATAAAGACACTGGCGGCACGAAAGATCGAAGTACCGGTACTCGATGCGACGGCGATCGGAGTGTCTATTCTGCGCGGTGATACCGAGACGGCGGGATCGATCATGTTCCTGCTTGGCATCGGTGAGCTGTTAGAAGAGTGGACGCACAAGAAGTCCGTCGGCGACCTTGCGCGCACCATGTCCTTGAATGTCGGCAAAGTATGGCTGAAGAAGGACGGCGTGGAGGTTCTTGTCGGCGCGAAGGAAGTCCGTGAGGGAGACGAGGTGGTTGTCCATATGGGCAATGTAATCCCGTTTGACGGCGTCGTGACAGACGGCGAGGCGATGGTCAATCAGGCATCCTTAACCGGAGAATCCGAGTCGGTACGCCGGATTAGTGAGAATTATGTCTATGCAGGAACTGTAGTCGAGGAAGGGGAGCTTACCATTCTCGTGAAGGCGGTAGGCGGCTCCAGCCGCTACGACAAGGTTGTGCAGATGATCGAGGAATCCCAGAAGTTAAAGTCCGGGCTTGAGAGCCGGGCAGAGCATCTGGCGGACCGTCTGGTACCGTATTCCCTCGGTGGCACGGCGCTCACATACCTTCTGACTCGGAATGTGACGAAGGCGTTGTCGATTCTGATGGTGGATTTCTCCTGCGCATTAAAACTTGCCATGCCGATCTCCGTATTGTCGGCGATCCGTGAGGCTAGTTTTTACAATGTGACGGTCAAGGGCGGAAAATATTTAGAGGCAATGGCTGAGGCTGATACAATCGTCTTTGATAAGACCGGCACACTGACCAAGGCAAAGCCGACCGTGGCAAAAGTGGTTTCCTTTAACGGGGACAGCCCGGATGAGCTTCTTAGGATTGCAGCCTGCATGGAGGAGCATTTCCCACATTCCATGGCAAAAGCGGTTGTTGAGGCAGCCAGGGAAAAAGGTCTGGATCATGAGGAAATGCATTCCAGGGTGGAGTATGTGGTGGCACATGGTATTTCCACCACGATCAACGGCAGGAAAGCCGTGATTGGAAGCTATCATTTTGTATTTGAGGATGAGGGAGCTGCCCTTCCTGAGGGTACGAAGGAACTGTTCGAGAGCCTGCCGGAGGAGTATTCCCATCTGTATCTGGCCATCGAGGGACAGCTTGCAGCCGTGATCTGCATTGAAGATCCGCTCCGTGAGGAGGCGGAGGCAGTTATCAATTCCCTGCGTCGCTCCGGTATCAAGAAGATCGTCATGATGACGGGAGACAGCGAGCGGACGGCAAGCGCCATCGCAAAGCGTGTCGGCGTGGACGAGTATTATTCCGAGGTGCTTCCGGAGGATAAAGCCGGTTTTGTCGAGCGTGAAAAGGCGGCCGGACGCAAGGTTATCATGGTCGGAGACGGCATCAACGATTCCCCGGCACTCTCTGCGGCGGATGTCGGCATCGCGATTTCGGACGGTGCGGAGATTGCGCGTGAGATCGCGGATATCATGGTAAGTTCGGATGATCTCTATCAGATCGTGACCTTAAAGCTGTTGAGCGACGGCCTGATGAAGCGGATTCGCAAGAATTACCGCGTGATTGTCGGATTCAATACCGGATTGATCCTGCTAGGAGTCGGCGGCGTTTTACAGCCGACCACATCAGCGCTTCTGCATAACACCTCTACGCTGGTTATCAGCTTAAAGAGCATGCAGAATCTTTTGAGCTAACTGAATATGTATTTTGAAAAGTCTTTACAGATTTGCCACCGGCAGTAAAATGCGGCAGAACTGTGAAGGCTTTTTTATTTCATAGGAAATACCGTGATACATTCATGTGTGAAAGTGGAACTTTCCTATGAAAGTTTCAGAGAAAACATTCTGATATATTTCCAAAAATTTACAAATTTATTGATGACAAAATAAAAAATGTGTATAATAAAGGCAGATGTAAAAAGTTGGCAGATAATAGCATACAGAAAGAGAGTACCGGATATGAGAAAAAAATGGATCAGACTGATTGCGGCAGCCATGGGAAGTTTTCTGCTTGCCGGCTGCGGTGCAGATACGCAGATTGATGATTATGCTACAAATGCCGGAGCGGAGAGCGTGCAGCAGACGTCAGGGACGGAGTCGGCGGCTGCGGCAGCATCCGCGACGGAGGGAATTCCGAAGGACGAGATCAAGGTCGGGGTGCTTCATCTGTCAGACCCGGCAGAGGGAAGCGGATACACATACACGCATGATCTGGGAATTCAGGGAATGCAGCAGAACCTCGGACTTTCCGACGATCAGATTGTGCGGAAAATCAATGTCTCAGATTCCGACGAGGATGCGACAAAGCAGGCGATTCAGGAGTGTATCGACGAGGGATGCAACATTATCTTTGCGACCAGCTGGGGTTACATGGAGGCGACAGCGGAGATGGCGGAGGAATATCCCGATGTTTATTTTTCCCATGGAACCGGTTATATGAGCAACGGCAGGAATTTCAATAACTATTTCGGCAGAATCTATCAGGCGCGCTATTTAAGCGGTATTGTGGCGGGAATGAATACCACGACGAACAAGATCGGTTATGTGGCTGCCATGGATAACAGCAATTCAGAGGTGACGGGAGGAATCGATGCGTTCGCGCTCGGTATCTATTCGGTCAATCCGGACGCGAAGGTTTACGTCAAGGTGACGAACAGCTGGTATGATCCGGAGGCGGAGGAGAATGCGGCAAAGACACTTCTGGATATGGATTGTGATGTGATCGCCCAGCACTGTGATACGGAGTATCCGCAGACACTTGCCCAGGAGCGTGGCGTATACAGCATCGGGTACAATTCCGACATGAGCAAGAATGCGCCGGAGGCCTGCCTGTGCAGCGTTATCTGGAACTGGAGTGCCTACTATACCGCGGCAGTGCAGAGCTTAATTGACGGAACCTGGGATGGAAGCAATTATTACGGCGGCATGAACGAGAATCTGGTCGGTCTTACCAATCTGGCGGATTTCTGTGCGGAGGGCACACAGGAGAAGGTAGACGAGGCGAAGGAACAGATCCTTTCGGGGCAGAACGGTGTATTTGACGGTGTGATCGAGACAAATACCGGAGAGACGGTCGGTGAAGCGGGCAAGACGCTCGACGATGCGACAATCACCGGCGGCATCAACTGGTATTTTAAGACGGTGAATGTTGTGGATTAAGGAGCAGCCGGACGAAAAGCGACACGCAGATGCACAGACGAAATGGAGATTAGTATGAACATTAAGAAAAAGATTCTGGGGATTACAATAGCACCGGTCATCATATTGGGGTTGATTTCCATGTTTTTGACAACCACAATGGTACGGAGCGCCATGCTGGAGGAGATCGAGGAAGCACTTCGGGGAACGGCGGCAGCCACGCTCGCAGCCTACGATCAGAATACGGGAGATTATCTGAAGACCAGTAACGGGGATATCTGGAAGGGCAGTTATAATATTTCAAAGTCCGAGAGTCTGGTAGACCGTATCAAAGGCAATACCGGAATGGACGTCACATTTTTTTACGGAGATACCCGCATTATGACATCGGCGGTCGATGCAAACGGTGACCGCATCTTAAATTCCAAAGCCGGTGACCGGATTGTGGAAAAGGTACTACAGGGCGGCGAATCCTATTTCAGCCATGCGGTGTCGATCGAGGGCACTTTGAACTATGGATATTTTATACCGGTATATCAGAACGGATCGACCGATGAGATTATCGGTATGATTTTTGTGGGAACGGACAAGCAGGAAAAGGATGCCGTGATCAACAAGATTCTGGGAACAATCAGTATGGCGGTATGCGCTGTGATGATCTTATGCATTGCGATCGGCATGAAGCTTGCAACCTCAATGAGCCGCAATATCCGCAGCAGTATTGAGGTGGTAGGAAAAGTGGCGGACGGCGATCTGAATGTCTGGGTAGAAGACAAGCTGCTCGGGAGACACGACGAGATCGGTGATCTGTCCCGCGTGACGATCACGCTGCGGGATGCCATGAAGGCAACTATCCAGGAGATTTCACAAAATGCCAAACGCCTGCTCGATGCGTCCGAACTGCTCGGTACAGCGGCAGACCAGACAAACGGAACCATGGATCATGTGCGCATGGCAGTCAACCAGATTGTGGAGAATTCCACCGAACAGGCACAGAATTCCCAGAATACATCGGAACATATGCGTATTATGGGTGAGAATATTACGGAGACGTCGGCAGAGGTGGAACTGTTGGATGACAATGCAGCTTCCATGCAGCAGTCCAGTGAGAAGGCGGCAGAGACGCTCAACAATCTGCGAAACATCAATATCGAGGTGGAACGCATTATCGGTGAAGTGCAGGAGCAGACGAACCGGACCAACGATTCGGTACAGAAGATCCATGAGGCAACCGCGTTTATCACGTCGATTGCGGAGGAGACGAACCTTCTCAGCCTGAACGCTTCGATCGAGGCGGCGAGAGCCGGAGAGAGCGGCAGAGGATTCGGTGTTGTGGCAGACCAGATCAAGAAGCTCTCCGAGCAGTCGAATGAGTCGAGCAAGGAGATCGAGGAGACCGCGAAGACACTCAGTGAGGATTCTGCAAAGGCGGTTGAGATTATGCAGCAGATGCAGGAGATCATTATGAACCAGAGCGCGAGCATGCAGGATACGCAGAAGGTAGTGGAAGAGGTAATCGCGCAGATCGGCAGCTCCATGCAGAGTATCCGTCAGATCAAAGAAAGCACAGGACATCTGGAAAATTCCAGAAATGAAGTGCTGCAGGCGGTGAGTGAACTCTCAGAAATCGTGCAGGGCAATGTGGACAGCACGAAGAAGACATACGATGAGACGGAAGAGGTAGTGGATACTTTCAAGCAGGTGTATGTCAGTGCAGAGCAGCTCCGCGAGATCGCAGATGAGCTGGTCAGCAGTATTGATTACTTTAAGATGCAGTAAAACGAGGGGCAGCCCCATAAGCGGGCAGCCCTTTTTGACTTGATAAGTAATATTATAAAGAGAAGATCATATCCTTCGATTTCAGATGGAATGCATCTGGAAATTCGGATCAAAAAATGCGGCATTTCTACCCCGTCGGTTTTTGCATCCGTGATGATCCATGTTTTTCCAAGTTTTGAGCACTCCACGGGTGTGTCCGCAACCCGCAGACACACCCGTGGATTGTCAAAACGTGGAAGAGACACGGAATCCGATGCAAAATCCGGCAGAAAGAAATGCACGCATTTTTTTCAACGAATGTTCCAGCTACATTTCCATCTGAAATCGAAGGGTATGATCTGTTTTCCATTATAGTACTTACCCCGTAAAAAGGGACTGACCGCTTTATGCGGCAGTCCCTTCTTTTATGATTCTTAGGCGGATTGTTCGCAGCAATTATGCCTGCGGACCAGCAGATACAAGTGCCTTACCGGCATCGTTGCCTTCGTATTTTGCGAAGTTCTTAACGAATCTTGCAGCCAGATCTTTAGCCTTTGTCTCCCAATCGGAAGCATTTGCGTAGGTATCACGCGGATCAAGGATTCCAGAATCAACACCCGGAAGCTCTGTCGGAACCTCGAAGTTGAAGTATGGAATCGTCTTGGTCGGAGCAGTCTTGATGGCGCCGTTTAAGATGGCATCGATGATACCACGGGTATCCTTAATGGAGATACGCTTGCCTGTGCCGTTCCATCCTGTGTTAACAAGATATGCCTTAGCACCGCTCTTCTCCATCTTCTTAACAAGCTCCTCAGCGTACTTGGTCGGATGCAGCTCAAGGAATGCCTGTCCGAAGCAAGCGGAGAAAGTAGGAGTCGGCTCAGTGATACCGCGCTCTGTACCAGCAAGCTTTGCTGTGAATCCAGACAGGAAGTAGTACTGTGTCTGCTCCGGTGTCAGGATAGATACCGGCGGAAGTACGCCGAATGCATCTGCGGACAGGAAGATAACATTCTTTGCTGCCGGTGCAGAAGAGATCGGGCGAACAATGTTCTGAATGTGATCGATCGGGTAAGATACACGGGTGTTCTCGGTTACGCTCTTGTCTGCGAAATCGATCTTGCCGTTTGCATCCAGAGTAACGTTCTCAAGAAGTGCGTTACGCTTGATTGCATTGTAGATATCCGGCTCGGAATCCTTGTCAAGGTTGATAACCTTAGCATAGCATCCACCCTCGAAGTTGAATACACCGTTGTCATCCCAGCCGTGCTCGTCATCACCGATCAGAAGACGCTTCGGGTCTGTGGAAAGTGTTGTCTTACCTGTACCGGAAAGACCGAAGAAGATAGCGGTATTCTCGCCGTTTAAGTCTGTGTTTGCAGAGCAGTGCATGGAAGCCATACCCTTGAGCGGAAGGAAGTAGTTCATCATGGAGAACATACCTTTCTTCATCTCTCCGCCGTACCAGGTGTTAACGATAACCTGCTCTTTGCTTGTGATGTTGAACATAACAGCAGTCTCGGAATTCAGACCTAACTCTTTGTAGTTCTCAACTTTTGCCTTGGAAGCGTTGTATACAACGAAATCCGGCTCAAAGTTCTCAAGCTCCTCAGCGGTTGGCTTGATGAACATGTTGGTTACAAAGTGTGCCTGCCAAGCTACCTCAACGATGAAACGGATAGCCATACGGGTATCTTTGTTTGCACCGCAGAATGCATCAACTACGAAAAGTCTCTTGTTGGAGAGCTCTTTGATAGCGATGTCCTTTACTGCATTCCAGGCTTCCTGGGTAGCCGGGTGGTTATCATTCTTATACTCATCGGAGGTCCACCATACAGTGTCCTTGGAGTTTTCATCTACAACGATGAATTTGTCTTTTGGAGAACGACCTGTATAGATACCGGTCATAACGTTCACTGCACCCAGCTCGCTGACCTGTCCTTTTTCGTAGCCTTCCAGCTCCGGTTTGGTCTCCTCTTCAAATAACATCTCATAAGAAGGATTGTACACAACTTCTGTGGTTCCGGTAATACCGTACTTGCTTAAATCGATTGTTGCCATCTTATTAAACCTCTTTCCTTTCATATTTATATGGTAAACACCTGCGGATAGCAGGCTTTACGATATCTTTTCCGGGATGCTGGAATTTGCCAACTTCCCCTACCATAATTATACATAGTTAACTCATAAAATCAATAAAAAATTGTTAAAATTTTAGCAAATTCTGTATATAAATGGGAGAGGAAAAGAGGGGGAACCTGCGGCGGGAGGCGTTGACAGTGCAGAAGGGATTCGGTATAATCCAAAAGAGTTCAAAACAGGAGTTTATCGGCAGAGATATGAAGTTCCATGGAAAAGAGAGGCCGCGGCAGACAGCCGTGGCTTTTGCACTGTAATATAGAAAGAAGTGGGTTTTAATTATGAGGTATCAGATCAGACACGCACGCGTCCAGTTCGGTGGGGATGTGATCCTGCAGGACGTCAATTTTGAGGTACACGACAGGGAAAAAATTGCGGTTGTGGGGCGCAACGGCTGTGGAAAGACAACCCTGCTAAAGCTGATTGCCGGGGATATAGAGATGAGCAACCCAGACAGTGACGAGGAGTGCGGCATCACGATGGCGGGAGGCCAGGAGATCGGTTTCCTGCGGCAGGTCAACTTTGTGGACGCGGAGGTGACCGTGGAGGACGAATTAAAAAAAGTTTTTGTACCGGTGTTTGCCTGTGAGGAGCGCATGAAAGAGCTGGAGGAGCAGATGAAGACGGCGGCAGAGACAAAGGAGACTGCGCCGGATGGGGCGCTCCTGCGCGAATATGACAGATTGCAGAAGCAGATGGAGGCGATGCGGGGATATTCCTGGCGCAGGGATATGGAGACGATGTTCCAGCGGTTTGGATTTGTACTGGAGGATCTGCGGCGTCCGATCGGCAGTTTTTCCGGAGGGCAGCAGACGAAAGTGGCGTTTATAAAGCTGCTTCTGACGCGCCCGGATATCATGCTGCTCGACGAGCCGACGAACCATCTGGATCTGCCGACAATCGAGTGGCTGGAAAATTATCTGAAAGGCTACGACAAAGCGGTCGTGATCGTGTCGCATGACCGGATGTTTCTGGACAAGGTGGCGGATGTGACCTATGAGATCGAGTATCACGAGATGAAGCGCTATCCGGGAAACTACACGTATTTCATGCAACGCAAGCAGGAGGATCTCATCAAGCAGGAGAAGGATTACGAGGAACAGCAGAAAGAGATCAAACGGCTGACGGACTGGATTGAAAAGTGGAAGAACACACCGACCAAGGTGGCGGCGACGCGCTCAAAACGCATGGTGATCGAGCACATGGTGAAGATTGAGAAGCCGAGACGCTTTGATACGCGCGCATTTCACGGGCGGTATACGCCGCGTATCGAGAGCTACACCAATGTGATTCAGGCAAAAGACCTCTCCATCGGCTATGATGCACCGCTGGCAGAGGTGTCCTTTTTGCTGCAGAAAAAGGAGCGTCTGGCGATCATCGGGGAGAACGGCAAGGGAAAATCTACATTATTAAAGACGCTGATCGGAGAACTGCCGGCACTTGGCGGCAGCTTCAAATTCGGGCAGAACGTGGAGTGGGGGTATTTTGACCAGCAGAAAGCGGTGATGGAGCAGGCACCGCCCCAGCAGACCGTGCTTGAGAATTTCTGGGCAGCGTATCCGGGGTACCTGCGCGAGGAGGTGCGCAGCGCGCTCGGCGGCTTTTTATTTTCCGGGGAGGATGTGGAGAAAAAAATGGGGCAGCTCTCCGGCGGGGAGAAGGTGCGTCTCGCACTGTGCAAAATGCTTCAGACCAGACCGAATCTTCTGATCCTGGATGAGCCGACGAACCATATGGACATCATCGGAAAAGAAGCGTTAGAGCAGATGCTGCGCGAGTACGAGGGCACGGTGCTGTTCGTGTCGCACGACCGCTATTTTATCAGCAGGATCGCCACGGGCATTCTGGAATTTTCCGGGGACACCGTGAGGCAGTATGCGATGAATTATGAGGAATACCTCGCAGAGAAGCAGAAGTGTGCAGGCGGCGTGGCAGCGAATGCGGGAAGTGCCGCGGGACAGGGAGCCGATGTGAGAGGAGCGGCGGATGCCGGCAGTGTTCCGACGCTCTCGGATGTTTTTGACAAGAAGGCCTATTACAATCCGGGCAAGGTGCGCTCCCGGCTGCAGCGCCAGAAGGAAAAGTATGAGCGGATGCTTGCGGAGAGCGAGGAGAAGCTGGCGGAGCTTCAGATGCAGATGTTAGATCCGGCGCTTGCGAGTGATTATCCGAAGCTGATGGAACTGCAGAGCGCTGTGGATGCGGAGGAAGCCAACCAGGACAGTCTGCTGAAGCGGATGCTTGAGACGGAGACAGAGCTGGCGGAGTACGAGGAAACATAGGAGATGAATGCAGTGTGTCTGAATACAAAGACAGCAGGGAGAAACGGGTTACGCTTCTTTTTCCATTCGCTTTAATTCCGGCAGCACCGTAAACAACATTGTTATAAAGCAGAGGCTTCCACCGATGACGTTTGACACCGGTTCTGCGGCAAAGACACCGTCTGTTCCCATGCCGAAAGCATAAGGAAGAAGATAGGTCAGCGGCACGACGATGAATACTTTGCGCAGCAGGGAGAAAAAGATGGCGTGCTTCTTCTTATTTAGGGATTTGAAGACGGTCTGTCCGATGTACTGCAGATCCATAAAAATAAAGGCGGCAAAGTAAAGCTTTAATGAGGGGATGGCGTCAGCGACCAGTGCGGCATCCGAACTGAAAATGCCGATCAGCGCCCGCGGGGCAAGGATGATGATGCTCCACATGACGGCGGTATAGAGCAGAATCAGGACGGCGAGGGTCAGGATCGCCTTTCGCACGCGGCCCGGCCGTCTCGCACCGTAATTGTAACTTAAGATCGGCGAGGTTCCCTCATTGATCGCGTAGATCGGTGTTTCCACCATCTGCCGGACGCTTGAGATGATGGTCATGACGGAGATGTAGACGTCGCCGCCGGTTGCACCGAGGACATTGTTGTAGAAAATGGATACCAGACTGTTCGTGAGCTGCATGATAAATCCGGCGGTGCCGAGGCTTATAATGTTTTTTGCTTCGACCAGACTGGATTTCCACTCGGCCGGGCGCAGCAGCCGCACCTTATATTCCGCGCGCCGGTGTAGAAAGCGGATCACATAGAGCGCGGACAGCGTCTGGGAGAGAACGGTGGCAAGTGCGGCACCGGTGATTCCCAGATGAAAGACAAAAATAAAAAGCGGATCTAAGAGAAAATTGGTCACGGCACCGATGGCAACCGAGAGCATGCCGGCGACGGAGTACCCCTGCGCGTTGATAAAGGGGTTCATACCGGTGGCAATCATGGACGGCAGCGTGCCGAGCAGATAGATCATCAGGTAAGGATAGGCGTATGGCAGGGCGGCATCCGAGGCGCCGAACAGCTTAAGAATTGGCGCTGCAAACAGCAGACCTGCTGCCATCAGCACCAGAGCACCGGCGCATAGCATGGTAAATGAGGTATTCATGATCTGACCGGCTTTTTTGGTATCTCCGCCGCCGCGGCTGATTGAGAAAAGCGGGGCGCCGCCGCTGCCGAAAAGATTGCTGAAGGCGGTGATGATGACAATGATCGGGAAACAGAGTCCGACGGCGCCGAGCGCTGTGGTGCCGACATCCGGGATGCGGGCAATATAGATCCGGTCTACAATATTGTAAAGCAGGCTTAAGAGCTGTGCGACCAGCATGGGAAGGGCGGCTCCCAAAATATTTCCGGTGATGGTTCCATGTTCAAAATCGATTCGTTTCATATGATAAACTTCCTTTATGTATCTGATGTATCTGCGCGGATTTGTTGTTGCTTTACGCTGCAATCCAGTATACCATGATTTAGAACAGATGAAAAATATTGTTTGGATGAGACCTGATCAGACGGGAAGAGAGTGGAAAGGGAGGATGGGACGGGGACCGGAAAAGTCACCGTGTACCCGGTGTTTTCCGAAATTGAACTGTACTACAATGACATGCACGTGGCGTACTGCAACAAGGAGCAGAAGACTGTGTATGGGACTGCCCTGTTTTCTTACTAATAAAAATAGAAAAACAGGGCAGTTTTTTGTGGAGGGAAAGGAGAGAGAGATGGATGTGGAGATAAAAAAGTGAATGCGATTGTGGCTCGCATGGAAGAAAGGATAACAGACACAAGTTTAATTGTGGAAAACAGGAACACCTGTGATGACAATTCTCAGGCGGTACCGCTGACGGAGAAGCAGATTGCAGAATTACGTGCGTGTGCAGCAAAGTAGGTTCTGATGTGTCCAGGAGTGCGTTCTTTCTTTTTGCGTAGGAGTGTGCTATACTCGGTGACAAATGAGGTTTGATGAAAGGCTTGCTGCGCAAAAGCGGGAGAGGAGCAATATGTTATATTACCGGGAGATCAGCTTAAAAGATCAAAGAAAATGTCTTTTGAAAAATGCGGAACGGGCGGATGCGGCGGCGTTTCTGCATTATTTTACACAGGCACACGCGGAGACGGATTTTCTGACAACGTATGCGGACGAAGGGACGCACTCGGTGGAGGACATGGAAGAACGGCTTGCCGCGCAAAAGGCGAGCCGCACGGAGATTGAGATCTGTGCATTTGTGGACGGCATCCTCGTGGGATCGGCGGGGAACCATGCGCTTAGTACGCGCGAGAAGCTAAGGCACCGCGCGGATTTCGGCATCAGTATCCTGCGGGAATACTGGGGACAGGGAATTGGCGCGGCGCTGACCGGCGCCTGCATTGACTGCGCGAAAGAAGCCGGATTCCGGCAGCTGGAACTTGAGGTGGTCGGTGAAAATGAGACCGCAGTGAGACTGTATAAGAAGTATGGGTTTATGGAATATGGAAGAAATCCGCGGGGCTTCCTGACTCGCGACGGCAGATGGCAGGAACTCGTGCTGATGCGGTTGGAACTGGAAGATGTGGGTGCGCGGGAAAATAATACGGTCTGAGCTGGAAGTACAGATGCGCGGAAGCGTGGTGTGGTCTGAGCTGGAAATACAGATGCGTGGAAAAATGATGAGGACTGAGCCGGAAGAAGTGAAGGCGCAGAAAATGATGCGGGGAATGGAGAGAGCGATGTTTTTTAAGGAAGATACGACATTTAATGATATTCGGGATAAATCGCTGCAGCAGTGGCTGGATGAGATGGAGCAGCATGAGGACGTGGCGGTCCGGGGCGGCGTGAAGCTGACAAGAGAGTATGTGCAGTATCTGAAGGATGAGATCGGAAGACTCCGGCATGAGAATGAAGTGAAGAATGCATATCTGAAAAAGCTGCGGGAGAAGAAGTAGGGGGTACAAAACGTGCCGGAGAATACAAATATCATTTTCTTTGATGAATATAAAAAGCTGGATAAACTTTGCTCGGAAATGTACGGTAAAAACAGCGGCGGCGTTACATGTTATCTGAATGATATGATGACTGTTCCGGTCATGCAGAGAAACAGGATTCCAGAATGGAATCAGACATATGACAGGCTTAGAGAACTAAGACATATAAGGAATCAGATGGCACACGGGGAAGGTTCGTTTGAGGATTATCCCTGCAGTGAAGAAGATGTCTTATGGCTTTTCGAGTTCCGGAGTAAGATCATGCATATCTCGGATCCGCTGGCTGTATATCGAAGACAGACAGCGGAAAGCACGCATGCCACCCGCGCAAAAGGAGAGCACCAGCTGGCTGTAGATCACTGGCAGACAGAAGAAAGTATGCATGCAGCCCGCGCAAAAGAAGATTTCCAGCTGGCTGTAGATCAAAGCCAGACGGAGAGAAATGTTATAGATCATCAAAGAATGAAAATGGATAACGTGGAAGTGATCGACGAGGAAGAAGACGATTCTTTTGAGAAAAAACACAGCATGTTAAAGGAAATTGCTGTTTTCGGACTGATTGTGCTGATCGTTGCAGCTGCCGTGTTGATCTTTGGCAATGTTTATATGAAATATTTTCTGCTTTCATAATTAGCGGAGTGAGGAAATGATAAGCAGGTATCAGGAGAAAGAGGGTTAAAACAATGAAATATCAGTCGGTTGCCATTCTTGGCGCAGGAGCAGTGGGCTCTTATGTCATGTGGGGGCTTGCAAAAAAGAAAGAGATTGATCTGTGCGTAGTCGCATCGGGAGAGCGGAAGGTGCGCTATGAGAGGGATGGCTTTGTTATTAACGGGCAGGTATACCACCCCGCTGTCAGGACGCCGGAGGAGGCTGCCGGTGTCGATCTTTTAATCGTTGCCACCAAGTATCAGGCACTTCGCCCGGCACTTGGCGATATTCAGACCGTGACCGGCGAACACACGACAGTGATGAGTCTGATGAACGGCGTGGACAGCGAGGAGATCATCGGAGAGGTCATTGATCCGTCCCAAATTGTCCATTCATTGATCAAGGTTGCCTCGGAGCGAAAGGGCAATCAGGTGGTATTCGATCCGGAGACGACCATCGGTATTGTATATGGAGAGGCGGATCTTAGCAGAGGCACCGGACGCATTGAGGCGCTGAATGATCTTTTCGCGGATACAGGGCTGCACTACCGTGCAACAGACGTCATCCTCACGGAGATCTGGAGCAAATTCCGGCTCAACGTGCCGAACAACCAGGCACAGGCGATGGTGGGATGCGGGGTAGGCGCCTACCGTGACAGTGAGCATGTGGCATTTTTGCGGGACCGGCTGCGGGAAGAGGTGGACCGGATCGCGGAGAAAAAGGGGATCGATTTTGACAAGGCTGATACCTCGTCCACCTTCGGCAGTAAGGTGCGGGATCGGGCGCGCTATTCCACACTGCAGGATCTGGATGCGGGGCGCCACACGGAAGTGGACATGTTCGCCGGCGCGGTGGTGCGCATGGGGCGTGAACTGGGGATCCCGACGCCGTACAATGAGTTTACCTATCATATGATTAAGGCGCTGGAGGAGAAAAACGACGGGAAGTTCGACTATGAGTAGGGGATGGGGAAAATAGGATAAGAAGAATGACGGGAAGTCCGATGGGAATGATCGGATTTCCCGTTTTTTACTTTATAGAAAAATGCGTCCTATGAAGAAAAATGCTCCGCGGGGATCGTACTGTGGCGATGACAAAGAATGTCGCAAGAGGCAGGAGCGATCTGTCGCAGGGAAGGAATCCTGAAAGAGGATATGCCTTTTGTCTGGCAATGGAAGAGACGATGCAGGGGATATTTTAGGGCATCGGTAGAATGGGGGAGATTCTTGGAGTTTTTTGCGAGATGCCGACGGAATATGAGGATTTTCGACAAATGTGATGTGACAAAATTTTTTTATTATTAGGAAAGAGAAGGTGGCGTATATGGAGACAATGGATAAGGTGCTGGAGGAAGTTTTGGAATATTTAAAACATAAGAGGGTAATTACGGAATTGGAGAAAGACATCCTTTCAACAGCGCAAATCTGTCAAACAAAATCATTTAACAGACAGGCGGCTGAGAAAAAAATAGTGGAAATCAATGTAAAATATACTGAAATATATAGTGCTGTCCTTGTAACTCCGGGGATCAATCCCAAACCACTTTTGGTGATGGAAGATGGGGAGGTGTGGGATAGTCTTTATCTGCAGTTGGGAGCATTGTGTAGCAAAGAGCTGGTTGTGATTGGGGAGGAGAAGATGGGGCGGAGGTTTTAGGTAATAACAAGAAAAAATTATGATAAGTGATGGAAAGGAGTGAATTTTTAAAAACATAAAACGTAGTTTATAGGTCGGTATGATTGGATTAAATGGATAATTGACAATATGGCATATATACCATATAATAATTACGAAGGAGATTGCATGACGGACTTTGAATTGATTGCATATGAAAAAGAAAACGGAGAAGTTCCTGTAGAGGAATTTCTTAATTCTGTTCATCCCAAGATGAGGGCTAAGATATATGGTTTGATGGGAATCTTGCAGGAAAAAGGAAATATGCTTAGAGAACCATATAGCAAGCATCTGGAAGATGGTATTTTTGAACTGCGTTGCAAATTCGGAAGCGATATTACCAGAGTATTATATTTTTTCTATTATGAGGGAAAAATTATAATGACGAATGGTTTTGTTAAGAAAACACAGAAAACTCCCAAAGAGGAGATACAGATTGCAAAAGATAGAAGAAAAGATTTCATAGAAAGGGTGATGAAGGATGAGAACATTTGATGATATGCTTTCTAATCAGTTGAAGGATAAAGAATTTAGAAAAGAGTATGAAGCAATTCAGCCAGAGATGGATGTTATCAGAGCTATCGTAGATGCAAGAACATCACAGAATCTTACACAGAAAGAGCTTGCGGAGCGTACTGGTATTAATCAGGCTGATATTAGTAAGCTTGAAAATGGAACAAGAAATCCTTCTGTCAATTTGCTTAAAAGATTAGCAGATGGAATGGGAATGGCTCTTAAGATTGAGTTTGTACCGAAACAGAAAGCGTGATTATATGACCTCACTGGATTGGTATCTGGTGAGGTCTTTTAGTCATTAGGCTTTAGCCTGCTTCATGCGGGTGGAGTCAAATCGTTATACAGAAAAACACCTTTCCGTTACAATAGAGTTGTTCAGTCACTATTGCAAGAAAGGAAAGGTGTTTTATGGCGAATAAGTCTAATGATCTCGCCCATACAAAATGGATGTGTAAATACCATATTGTATTTACTCCTAAGTATAGACGAAAATTATTTATAATCAATTAATAAAAGAGGATATACGTGATATTCTGAATGTGGGTTTGTCAAACATATGTTACACCAAACTCAATAAAATCCTTTAGGACAGTCTGTGGTGACTTTCAGCCAAGTGGACGCATTGGGAAACGGTTATACTTCCTTTTGTTATAGACCTGTAATTGTTTTGAAAAGCCACTAAAGAAATACAACAGGAAATGCAGAGAATCAATAATGCAACCACTCTGTAAAGTGCAACTTATTTTGCAACTTTTGATGATGAAAATGTGCAAAGATATGCGAACTTATGACGAGATATACAGATAGGAAAATGTCACGGTGAAATCACAGAAAGCCCAGAAATAAAGGAAAATTTCGACATCGCGGGAGATTTATATATATGATAAAAATACTTTTTATCTGCCACGGCACTCAAGTTTTATGATAATGCATACCTTCGCAGACTGGGGCAACACAGGGCAGAATAAGGCGGAAAGCCTTGGAATTACTACGGTTTCGACTACTAAGGCTCATGGGCAGAATCGGGATAAAGGCAAAGGTGTGGGGAGAAATTCTTAGTAGTAAGGGACTACTTACAGGCAATGTAGTAGATTTTTTGTTGATGGAGATGTGGAAAATTTATAAAAAGTATTGCAATTTTCCAGAGCTTTGAATATACTATATGTAACAGAGTTGCCTGAAGTCTTTTGGACATTGGGGACCAAGCTGAGTCGCGTGCTCAGCTTTTTTACGTTAAGGAGAGATTTTATGGATTTGAAAAAACCATTGACCTTTGATGAACAGTTAGATAAGTTAATCACTCACGGGATGATTGTCGCTGATAGAGAAAAAGCAAAAGACATTTTAAAAAGAGTAAATTATTATCGTTTTACGGGTTATGCTTTGCAATTCAGACAAGAGCCTTCTGGTAGTGATTATATTGAAGAAACTACTTTTGAAACGGTGTATCATTTATATAAAGTAGATGAAATATTGCGTGATACATTTCGGCGGTATATTGAAAAGGCAGAAGTATATTATAGGACGCAGATAGCATATGGATTTTCAATAGCCAAATGTACGGAAGCTCCGTATGATCAGCATTACGATGAAAATAATTTCTATAACAAAAAGGGTTACAAGGAAGTTATGGAAAATTTCAGTAGGGAGAAAAATTATTATAAGGATAGTTTGATTGTGAAACATCACAAGATAAAATATTCCAGCAAAATGCCGTTGTGGGTTATTGTAGAATTAATGTCTTTCTCTAATATGTCTAAGCTATACAGTTCTATGTATTACTCAGAAAAAGATGCTATTGCTGGTATGGTTGGTGTTGGAAAGGATACACTAGAAAATCATCTTCATTGTCTGTCGGTATTACGAAATAAATGTGCACATGCAGCAAGAATGTATAACACGGATTTCAATCCTCCGGCAAAATTTACGTCATCATTTTTGAGAAAGCATCCAGAAATAAAGAACAACTCATTATTTGCATATACGCTTGTTTTACTGAAAAGACTTCCGGATGAAAGTAGTAAAAAATCTTTGATTCAAACAGTGAAAACCGTGATAGATGAGTATAGGGATGACATTGATTTGGATCTGATTGGATTTCCGGAAAATTATTTGGAAATTATGGAAAATAATTTGTGAGAAACATAATTATTACATAAGAACTTTAAAAGCCAAAATTAATAGTAGAAGTGAAAGTAGCAGGTGAAAAAGTACCTGCTATTTTTATGTTGAAACGTGGTGATTCGTATTGCAAATGTTGCACGTAGATGATATGATTTTGAACATAGGAGGGCTTTGAAATGAACAAGACAATTTCTATGAGTATTAGGGTTAGTGAAGAAGAACTGGATAAGTTGAAACATGCTGCAAGACTTGAAGCATATGCATCATACAGTGAATTTATAAGGAGAACTGCGTTAATTGAGGCAGATAGGGTAATAAATCAAAAAGGGAGGGATAATATAGAAAATGATAACGAAAGATAATTTTTGTGACTTATTGGAAGCAATGGAATATAGAGAGAAAATTACAGGAGTATATGAAAAAAGATATTCGGATTTTGACTGTTCTATTACAGTTGATTGCAATAAGGAATTAATAATATATCCTGAAGAAAAAGGATTTCAAGTAAATGATCATACGACGTCAAATTTTGATGAAAATGAGAATTTTGTTGTATTGGAATGTATAGATAGACTATTAACCAAAGGATACCGACCAGAACATATTGAATTGGAGAGACGTTGGAAATTGGGGCATTCTAGAAAGAGCGGTAAAGCGGATATTTATGTTACTGATTCAGAGGGAAAAAAGTGTTTATTTATTATTGAGTGTAAAACATATGGTGATGAATATAGGAAAGAATTAAGAAATATTGATATAGATGGGGGACAATTGTTTTCATATTTTGCTCAGGCTAGAAGTGCACAATGGCTTATTTTATATGCGTCTAATTTTACGGATAAGCGCAGCTATATTACAGAAAGCATTTGTAGTAAAGATGATAAAAATGATGAGCTTTTGGCAAAAAAAGATGAAAGCATAAAATTATACAAAGACGCTTCTGAAGCATCAGATTTATTTGAGGTGTGGTGTGAGACATATGGAAAAAGATATACCGGTGATATTGTTTTTAATGCTAATACGAAACCATATGATATTGGGATAAAACCATTAACAAAAAATCGTCTTAGAGATTTTGAAGAAGGCGATAAAATAGTAAATAAGTTTGAGGAAATACTGCGTCATAACAACGTTTCTGATAAAGAGAATGCATTTAACAGATTAGTGGCTTTGTTTATATGTAAATTAGTTGATGAAGAAGAAAAAGAAGATAATGATATAGTTGATTTTCAATACAAAATCGGAACTGATACATATGAAACATTACAAGAAAGACTGCAAAAACTTCATCAAAAAGGAATGGAAAAATATATGAAAGAAGAAGTAGTCTATGTTCCAGATGAGTATGCAGAGAAATTGATAATGGGTTATACTGGTCAAAAGAGAACTAATATGATCAATGATCTGAAGAAAACTATTAAGATGTTAAAGTTTTACACAAATAATGATTTTGCGTTTAAGGATGTTCACAATGAAGAATTGTTCTTGCAAAATGGAAAAATTTTGGTTGAAGTAGTACAATTGTTTCAAGAATTTAGAATAGTTGGTTCTAAAAAACTTCAATTGTTAGGTGATCTGTTTGAAAATTTATTAACCAAGGGATTTAAACAAAATGAAGGACAGTTTTTTACGCCAATACCTATTACTAGGTTTATTTGGAATGCCATTCCAACTTCAGAAATAATTGACATGGGTAGAAATAATTTTTTGCCCAGAGTTATTGATTATGCGTGTGGCGCAGGTCATTTTTTGACAGAGGGATATACTAGAATCAAGAAAGGACTTGCTGAATGTGCTCCCGAAATATTGGAAAGTGAAAAATGGGAAGAAAAGGTATTGTTTGGAATTGAGAAAGACTATAGATTAGCAAGAGTTTCTAAAATTGAATTATTTATGCATGGTGCGGGTAATGGCAATATTGTTTTTGGAGATGGGTTAGAAGAACATGAGGATAAAGGTATAAAAAGTAACACATTCGATATTTTAGTTGCTAATCCACCGTATTCGGTAGAAGCGTTTAAACCTCACCTGAAAGTAAAGGAAGATGAATTTAAAATTTTACAATATATAAGTAATGATGGAAGTGAGATAGAAACGCTATTTGTTGAGCGAATTTCACAATTATTAAAACCGAATGCTGTAGCTGCGGTTATTTTGCCAGACAGTATTGTTAGAAAAGACATGTTTAGTTTTAAAGTTGCCAGAGAAATATTATTACAAAATTTTGATTTTAAGGCAATTGTTAGAATGGAAAGCTCAACATTTGGAAAAACAGGTCAGCCTACAGTTATTATGTTTTTAAAGAAAAAGGATGAACCACCTAAACAATATGAAATGGTACAAGATATTGTGGAAGCTGTGTTTACAAGAAGAGAATTGGAGGACTGGGAAGATAAAAATGTTTTTGAATCATATCTTAAACGAATAGACTGCACAGAAAATGATTATTATAAAGTGATTCAGAAATGTGTATCATGGGATAAGCTGTTAGAAATGGATTCATTTGCTGAATATGTAATGGCATTTATGGAAGAGCCAATGTACAGGGACATGAATGAAAAGTATAATGATGGAAAAATGGAATTGGCTGAATTTGAAGAATGGCGTTTAAGGACGATATTTAAGAAAATTCATGATTTAGAAAAAGAAAAACTAATGTATTTTGCATTAACATGCAAGCAACGCACATTATTTGTTAATATGCCATCAGAAACGAAGGAGCAAGAAAGATTTTTGGGGTATAAGTGGTGTGACAGAAAGAAAATGGAAGGTATTTTAGAAACAAATGACGGCTTGCTTTTTAGCAAGAAACAACTAAATGAAGACGGATATTTGGCTTCTATGATTTGGAGAACTTTTAATAACATTGAATATATAGCTCCTAAATTGGAACAGTACAGTTTTTTTGCCAATATGTCTGATATGCTGGATTTTGATGAAGTGAAATTTTCTAAGGTAATCAAATTGTCTCAACCAAGAAAACGAGCTAATAAGCCGGGATATAAAAAATATAAATTAATAAACAAGAAGATATTTGAAACAGGAATTGGAAGAAGGGTATTGAAATCCGAATTGACAGAGGGAAAAGGTATTAATATTTATAGTGCCAATGTGTGCTCTGTGTTTGGAAAAATAGATAAAGAAATACTGGCTGACTATAGCCGGCCTTCGATTTTATGGGGGATAGATGGAGATTGGATGGTTAATATTATTGATGCCAATAAAAAATTTTATCCTACAGATCATTGCGGGTATATTAGAATATTGGTAGATAATATTATGCCTGAATTTTTAGCAATGGCATTAGAAGTTGAGGGTAAACTTGAAAAGTTTTCGCGAGCAAATAGAGCTTCAACAGACCGAATTAGAAGGATTTCAATTTTCGTGCCAGAAGATGTAAATGAGCAAAAAAGAATTCTTAACGAAATAAATTCTGAAAAAAGTAAGAAGAAAAAAGACGAGTTGATAAGAAAGTATTTTGTTGAGTAAGGAAATGTTTATTTGGAGGGTGCTGCAAATCTCTGAATTTAATACAGAAAATGGATGACGCTCCGGCTTGGCTGGGGCGTTTTTTGTGCAGACAGAAATGCACCGAAGGTTGAGATATCTATAGATGGATATAGCGGATTTCTATTTTACGATGATAATGGAATGCCACTTGTAGCAATGCACTGGCAGCACCGATTCAACCACATGGTCGGCAGATATAATGACATCTACCGTGTACAGATGCCAAATATCACACCTCATGTATGCCGACACACCTATTGCAGCAATATGGCAAAATCAGGAATAAATCCCAAGACACTACAGTACCTCATTGGGCATTCGGATATATCAGTCACAGTGAATGTGTACACGCATATTGGATTTAATGATGCAGAGGAAGAACTGAAACGAATGGAAGACTTTAGGAAGGCACAGACGGAACTTGAAAAGAAGAATAAGAAACCGCTGTCACAGAAAATGTTTAAGGTAATTTAATATAATAGATGGATGATGTTCCGGCTTGGCCGGGGCTTTTTTTGTAAGGCAATCTTTTAAAAAACCACCTGCTATGCAGGTGGACAACAAACGCTTTAGCTTACAGTAAAAATCTCCAATGATATAATAGTGTTGGTTCGCCAACCGCACTAATCAAAGGAGGTATCCAAAGTGGATGTAAATGAAAAGTCTAATCCCCCAGCTATGCTGGGGAGAATGGAGTAGTTGGAAACGGTAAGGATAAAAAAGAAAAGCCTCCTGTGATATATTGAGAATGGTGTCGCAAGCCAAACTCATCACAGGAGGTGGTCCAAATGGACAATAGAAGCATATCACACACTAGATGGAAATGCCAATATCACATCGTTTTCATTCCAAAATATTGGAAAAAGGTATTGTATGGAAAAGTAAGTGGAGATGTACGTGAAATTCTAAACACACTATGCAAATACAAAAATGTAGAAATAGTTGCAGGAGCAGTTTGCGTAGATCACGTGCATTTAAGTGTTGCAATACCACCGAAATTAAGCGTATCAAATTTCATGGGATATTTGAAAGGTAAAAGTACGCTAATGCTATATGATTGTCATCCAGAATTACAGAATAAGTGGGATAAAGCATTTTGGGCAAGAGGATATTACGTGGAAACAATCGGTAATATCACAGACGAGGCAGTACAGAAGTATATAAAAGAGCAGCGTAGCAAGTTTTGTGGGTTATCTGAAAGGAAAAAGTACGTTGATGATATTCGAAAGGCATGCAAACTTGAAATATAAGTATGGCAATCGGTATTTCTGGTGTAGAGGCTACTATGTAGATACTGTAGGGAAAAATGCGAAAAAGATTCAAGAGTATATCCAGAACCAATTGAACGAGGATTTGGAATACGATCAAATGACACTAAAAGAGTATATTGACCCGTTTACGGGTGAGCCGGTAAAACAAGGCAAGTAAGATGAGTCCTTTAGGGCTCTGCAGAGAAATGATGTTGCGGCTGGCGAACTTTCGACGAGTCTTTAGACACAGTGCCGGTAACAGCCCCTTATAGGGGCAGAGCAAACCACCGGCTCAGCCGGTGGTTATGATTCTATGGAAAAAAGAGAAGCCTTGAGATATAATTATTGTATTAAGTGTATCTATGAAACATTATACAATTCACATGATATTGTATGTTGAGAAATCGCAAATTTATCATTAATAAAAACAAATTTTCACATTAATGAGAAAGGGTTATAAATATGGAAAAAATACAAGTAGTGCTAGCTTCTCCATCGGACTTGGCTGGTGAACGCCAAATGATTAAAGATTTGGTAAATACGTTAAATCCATTATATATGAAAAATGGAATATGTATAGATTTAAGAATGTGGGAAAACAGTACACCAGGAATGAATGCTGATGGACCTCAAGGTTTAATTGATATGGATTTAGAAATTACCAATGCAGATTTATTTATTTGTATGTATTGGAAAAAAATAGGTACGAAGTTAGCAAACGAAGATGTTGCAGGTACAGAACATGAACTTAATTTGGCCTTGGAGAGTTATCATAAACGTAGAAAACCTGATATTAAGGTTTTTTTTAAGGCGATTGATGAAACTGAAAAAAATGATGACACAAGAAAAATTTCTGAAATATCAAAAAAATTGCAACCTTTAGGTTTATATACACCATTCAAAGATATAAATGAACTAAAAGATAATGTAAGTAAAATCTTGCAAGCCGAAGTAATGAATTTGATTCGGAAACAAGGGCAAGTTATGCCTGAAATACATAAATATATTGAAATTTCAGACACAAAAGAATTTATTAGTAATTTTTCATCCAATAATAAACTAGTTTTAAATAAAGGTTATTATGATATGTTGGATTTTGAAGGAGAAAATACGGATAATATTTTTAAAGAAGAGGTATTTGACGGAAATCAACTTGTTATATCAAATATATCAAATGTTACTGTTGTTGGGGACAATTCGACATTGCTTGTTAATCCAAGATATGCAAATGTGATTTGTTTTCGTGAGTGTTCTAATATAAAATTGATTGGATTAACACTGGGACATACGCCTCGAAAAGGAAGTTGTATGGGATCGGTCTTACGGTTTGAGAATTGTAACAATATACAATTAGATGCATTAGAATTATTTGGATGTGGAACATATGGAATTGAACTAGAAAATTGCACCAATATTAGAACAAATGGAACAAAAATTTTTGAGTGCTCTTATGGAGCCTTAAATATAGTAAGTTCAGATTTTGAATTTTCAAACAGCATGATATATGATTGCAATAAAACAGCAGGTTGTATTATTGAAGCTACAAACAGTCAATTAGATTTTAATAATGTATCAATTTTTAATAATTATATAGATAATTACTTGATTTCTTTGGATTCTTCTAGTTTGTTTTGCAGTGGTGTTTGTGTGTACTCTAATTCATTTGCCGGTTTATGTAATCAAACGATTCCATTTGGAGTATTTGAAGAAAATAATGTGATTCAAAGTGAGGAAGCATTTAATATCACAATTTCTTCGTCAAAAAGAACTACAAGAGAGATATATGAAGAAATTAAAGAATTTGTTTGTATATATGGAAAAATAGAAGAATCTATTTTTGATGATGGACAAATATATATAAATGTTAATACACCTAGATTTGAGAATATTTCCCAAATAGAAAGCTTTATAGAAGGTTATGATAACATTACAACGGCATGCGGTTAATCATGATCCTTAGTAGTAAGCTTTCAATGTTTACTACTAACCTTACTACTAACAGGTAGTAATAACTTGCTCCATCTTGCCCTGTTTTGCCAAGATGCCATCCCAAACACACATTTTACAAATCCCCGAAATTCCTTGCAAAACAGGGCATTCCGGAGCAATTCAAGGAGAAATAAAACAATGATTAAAATACTATTTATCTGCCACGGCAGTGTTTAATGGATGCTGTGAAAGCCTAGGCTTTAAAGGATTTTTTGATGATTGACGAATAATTTACACCTTATTTATACCTTTGGAAGACCGGATCGGAATAATAGAGAAATAAAGAAATAGATAAATATAACAGGAAGCAATTTTGTCATATTGGAAATAATTAAAATTTGCTGAACCGTGTTGATTTTATTGATTGAGTATAATAAAAGTAAGAACAGAAACTTCCATGTTTGAAGCGGTTACCAGAATTGACAAAGAAATGCAAGTTAGCCAATCCGGTAGTCCAGCATATTTTTTCATTGTCACCCGACGTTTTTACAAAACATATACTTATTCCGCTTGATGCGTCATTCTTGTTCTGAAAACAGGAACAGAATCCTTACAGCGACTGTAAGTGTTATTTATTGTGCTTCTGTGCTATCATTTACCCAGAAATGGATAGGAGGCATTCACATGAAACCAATTTTGAATATTGAAAATCTTACCAAAGTCTATGGGACGTTGCCAAACCAGACGAGAGCACTGAACGGAATCACTTTTCAGGTCATGCCGGGAGAGTTTCTCGGTATTATGGGAAGCAGTGGTTCCGGTAAATCCACGCTTCTCAACTGTATTGCAACTGTGATTCAGCCCACCGGTGGAAGCATTCAGGTGGAAGGCGATACTCTGCAATCCCTCAAGGGAAAGGCTC